>Ga0155804_102_pt3 | contig 1087 bp, 2 predicted proteins | sample RifCSPlowO2_01_FD_107458 | JGI IMG/M metagenome (GOLD analysis project Ga0155804, IMG submission 107458) | Candidatus Liptonbacteria bacterium RIFCSPLOWO2_01_FULL_56_20 | reverse complement strand
CGTGCGACTCCGGGCTGACTATTTTTAACGTCCCCACCATCCTTCCTTATTCGCTTATTCGCGCGAATAAGCGAATAAGGAGATGAAGTAATGAAATTAGGACAGAGGAGCACAGCCAACCCGATTTGCCAATTACCACGCCCTGCCTGTGGTCTAATTCGCACGCCTGCCCGCCTCCGGAGGGAATGTGCGAATAAGGTATAATCAAGCCAAGCTCTCAAGCAGGCTCTTAAGCAAGGCCCCAAAGCCATCATGGCCACGACAGAAAGAGAATTGGAAAAACAACTAAAGGCGCTGGCCAACCGCCGCCGACTGGCGATTTTGAAATACCTTAAATCCAAGCGAGAGGCATCGGTAGGGGACATAGCCGAGGAGATCAGCTTGTCGTTCAAGTCCACATCCAAGCACTTGGCAGTTCTTGCCGCGCTGGATATCGTGGAGCGCGACCAGCGCAGCTTGCAGATGTTTTATCGCCTGGCCCCGACCCACCCTGCCGCCGTCCGCCACATTCTCTCCCTTCTCTAATTCGCGCGAATGTGCGAATAGTAAAGAGTGGTAGAATAGCTTACGGAATGAAAAAACAGGCAATTGTCATCCACGGCGGAGATACGTTCAATACCTACGAGAGGTACATAAATTTCCTTAGGAGCTTTCCGGCTACCAAAGAATACTTCAGGCCGAGGAAGGATTGGAAGAGTTTTTTGCCGGAAAACCTTGGTGCGGGATGGGACGTTCTTTGTCCGGTAATGCCGAATAAGACCAACGCGCGGTTCGCGGAGTGGAAGATCTGGTTTGAAAAAATATTTCCGTTTATCGAGGGTGAAGTTACGCTTATCGGGCACTCGCTTGGCGCAATGTTCCTCGCGAAATACCTTGCGGAGAACGATTTTCCAAAGAAGATAACAGGCCTTTTTCTCGTTGCCGCGCCGCATAGCCAATCCGGCGAGGTGGGGGATTTTGCATTGCCCACGTCATTGGACAGAGTGTCCAGGCAGGCCGCTCGCATATTTCTTTTTTACAGCAAAGACGATACGATTGTGCCGTTCGCCGAAAGCGAATCGTATAAAAAACAATTGCCGAATGCCGA
>Ga0155804_111_pt2 | contig 1878 bp, 1 predicted proteins | sample RifCSPlowO2_01_FD_107458 | JGI IMG/M metagenome (GOLD analysis project Ga0155804, IMG submission 107458) | Candidatus Liptonbacteria bacterium RIFCSPLOWO2_01_FULL_56_20 | reverse complement strand
TGTTCATATTGGGGCTTGACCCGGGTTTTCCCCGGGGTGTAGCCTTACGATTAACGTAATTTACAGCAAGTTCAAGTGTGGGTGCTGTTACTACTAACGAAGATCTGGGCACGCGCATAGCAAGGAGAAGAGGACCGGGTGGTTCTCGGGATGCTTGCTTTTGCCCCAGCGTACGTTGCTAATCCCGCGTCCAAAAGGAAACTGGAGGACGCATGGGGGACGTACGGATCCTCGCGCCCGGAACAAGGACCCGGGCAAAAGGAAATCAGCGCCGTCGCTTCACCGCGGCCGCGCTCGAGAAAAATCTTCGGGAGGTAGAAGACAGGAAACAAGTCTGCGCCTCAAGGATCCTGAATTCCTTCCTAAGGGAATAGAGGGAATTAAGTGGCGCAGCAGCTTTGCGTCCGTACCAACCCCCCCCTCGACAGAGATATCGGGGCGGCGAGGAGCGCACGCGGGCTGTTCCTTGGGCGGATAACCTGAAATCCGCTCAAAAACCGGCATTGCGTAGCGTACGCCTACGTTTGCGCAACCCGGGTCTCCTGCTGCAGCATCCGTTCCGGAGAGGGCGGGTGGATGTATCCGCGCCGCTGACGGCGTCGTGAGTCGCTGGGGCGGCTGACCCCATCGGCTGACCTCGTTTCAGGTGCGGATGAACACCCCCCTCTAACCGGAATTTCATGGAGCCTTTCTTCGGAGAAAGGCCCTTCGCTTTTTTTGGTATAATGCAGATATATGAGTTCTTCTCTGCGAGAAAAGATTGTGGTTATCTACCACGGCGATTGTCCGGATGGGTTCGGCGGCGCATGGGCTGCGCGGAAAAAATTCAGGGACCGGGCGCGCTACGTCCCTGCGCCGAACTGGGATACGCCACCGCCCGGCCTCGTGAATAAAGAAATCTATCTTATTGACTTTGCATATAAATCGCCCGAGGTTGTGCGCAAGCTGATGCGTGATAACAGGCGCGTCACCGCAATTGATCACCATATAAGCGCAGAAAAGGCGGTGAAGGCGACCCATGATTATTCGTTCTCGCTTCGGCACTCTGGCGCCGTGCTTGCCTGGAAATATTTCCATCCCGGGAAACCGGTGCCGCAACTCCTCGCGTATATTGAAGATTCCGATTTATGGAAGTTCCGGCTTCCGCACAGCAGGCCGCTTGCGTCTTTTATCGGCACGGTGGAGCTTGATTTCTCGAAATGGGATAGGTTTGCGCGGCAGTTCGAGCGCGCCGATTTCCGCAAGAAGTGCGCGGAGCAGGGAAGGGCGCTCTTGGATTATGAGAAAAAACTTGTGGACCAGGTGATCCGCGAGACCGCGCAGCGGGTGCGGTTTGAGGGCCGTATCGCGTGTGCGGCGAATTGCCCTTTACTGCATTCCCAAATAGGCAACGCCCTTGTGAAAAAATTCCCGCCCCTTGGGATCGTATGGAGCGTCCACAAGAACAAAAAGCGCGTTTCTCTCCGGTCAAACGGCAAGGTGGACGTTGCAAAGATCGCGATGAAATTCGGCGGCGGCGGGCACAAGCGCGCAGCAGGTTTTTCTTTGAAAGCGAGCGATCCCTTGCCGTGGGAAAAAATCGCACCATGAAAGCCAAACTTTTTGAGAGCAGGATAGTGGTGCATACTGATGGCGGCTCCAGGGGCAACCCCGGGCCTGCGGCGATCGGCGTGGTTCTTGGCGGCAAGGAATACGGCGAATATATCGGCCACGCGACGAACAACCAGGCAGAATACCAGGCAGTGATCTTCGCCATGAAAAAGCTGAAACAGATCCTGGGCAAAAAGAAGACCAGGGAAACAGAGGTGGAATGCAAGGTGGACAGCGAATTAGTGGTGAGGCAGCTGAACGGCAGGTATAAGATCCTTGAGAAAGAGC
>Ga0155804_128_pt3 | contig 2544 bp, 2 predicted proteins | sample RifCSPlowO2_01_FD_107458 | JGI IMG/M metagenome (GOLD analysis project Ga0155804, IMG submission 107458) | Candidatus Liptonbacteria bacterium RIFCSPLOWO2_01_FULL_56_20 | reverse complement strand
TAAAACAATAAGAGTGTTGGCTGGCTGTGCTCCTTGTCAACCATTTTCCAAATTGAATATAAAAAGGGTCACAAAAAAGCAACTTCAGCCGCTTGAAAAATTTGCTCAACTTATTGATGAAACTCAACCCGATATTGTGTCAATGGAAAATGTTAGTGAACTCGCAAAAATGGAGAAATACCCAATTTTCAAGACCTTTATAGATACTCTTATAAAAAATAATTATAATTATAAATATGAAATAGTTGATGTTTCAGAATACGGCGTCCCGCAAAAGAGAAAGCGTTTAGTTTTACTGGCTTCAAAATTTGGTGAGATAGAATTAGTAAAAAGAACTCATAAAAATAAAAGGGTAACAGTCAGAGATGTTATCAAAACGCTTGAGCCAATAATGGCTGGAGAGATAAGTGCCCACGATCCTCTACATCGAGCTAGGAAACTCAACCCAATGAATTTAAGAAGAATAAAATCCACGCCGCATAATGGAGGCAACTCGGACAGTTGGAGTAAAGATTTAATCCTCAAGTGTCATAAAAAAGCGTCCGGTAAAACATACCGTAGCACGGTCTATGGAAGAATGCGGTGGGACGAGCCAGCCCCAACAATGACTACTCAATGTGTCGGATTGGGCAATGGGAGGTTTGGACACCCAGAACAAGATAGAGCTATTAGCTTGCGGGAAGCGGCGATTTTTCAGACCTTTCCAAAAAGCTACAAATTCATTGATCCTAGCGGGTCGTTTATAATAACAAATGTAGCAAAGTTTATCGGGAATGCTGTTCCGGTAAAACTTGGCTCAATAATTGGGAAGAGTATAAAAACACACATAAGAAACTATGCCTAAAAATAATAAATTCACATTTGAGATTTCTTTAAGTGTTTTAGATCACTTGGGTAGAAACTTATATCGAAGTTTCATAACTGTTTTGGGCGAAGCAGTTTCTAACTCGTGGGACGCAGACGCCAAAAATGTTTGGATTTATATTGATAGAGATAGAAATAGTTTTTTTATCAAAGACGATGGCGTTGGTATGACAGCAGACGATTTTCAGAGCAAATTTTTGAAGATTGGATACTCAAAAAGAAAAGAAGGGCAGGTTAGCTCTCCAAAAGGTAGACCATATATTGGTAGAAAAGGTATTGGGAAATTGGCTCTTTTGTCATGTGCGGAAAAGGTTTCTGTCATTTCAAAAATAAGCGGGGGTGATTATGTTGGCGGCGTGATTGATAATTCAGGATTGAACCAAGCTATAACCAATGACTTGACTCCACAAGAATATCAGCTGGGCAATCTTAATCTAGCCGTATTCAACCCCTACACCGAAGACCACGATAAAGGAACGATTATCTATTTTGAAAACATCAAAGACGGAATAAGAAACAGCTTAGAGTTTTTACAAAAAATTATCGCATTGTATTTTAGATTTTCTCTTCTAGATGATTCATTTGATATCTTTCTTGATAACGAAAAAATTACTCTTGACCATCTTAACGAACTAGCCCAAGACACCCAGTTTTTATGGAATATCAACGGGCTTGATGATCCATATATAACAGAGAAGCTCACAAACCTTAAAGAACCTCAAAAATCTATTGAAATGGCTGGAGATGTTAAGGGCTTCATCGCTTCTGTTAGTAAGCCAAGCAAACTCAAAATAACTACTACTGACGAGAGGGCAAGTGTGGATTTATTTGTGAACGGCAGATTACGCGAGAGAGATATTCTAAGACATATTCCCACCGCCAGAATCGCAGAAAACTATTTTTATGGACAAATTCACTTCAATAATTTAGACGATGAAAAAGATAGATTTGCGACAAGTCGTGAAGGTATCATTGCAAATGATCCAAGATATCAAGAGTTCTTAGAGAATTTGAGAAGGAAAATATCGGAAATACTTGAAGATTGGGATAAGTGGAGGTTGAAACATAAAAAAGAAGGAGATCAAGAAAGCGAAAGAATTTCAAAAAAAGAGAGAGCGTCTATCGGGCTGTATAATGCCGTTTCGGGAGAATATGATCTTTCAGAGGATTCAGAAAATAAAAGAAAGGTTGATGGGTGGGTTAATGATCTAAGTGAGGACGCCGCCTTCAATTTTGAATCCTATGCAGAATGTTTTATTTCGGAGAATTTAGTCAGGAGATATATTAACGAAAAAAGCATTTCAATAACTCCAATAGCACAAACAGAGATCAACGAGTGGAAAACGAGAGAAACCACGCATAAGCAGGAGGGAAATATAAATATAGATATTCGGAAAAACAATGACGATCTAAGTTATTTAGATATGTCTTATCTGGTAAAGCAAGCTGATACGGCTGGTGTTCAAAATACTCTCCATAATGACGCCAAAGAGTATAGACCAATTAGAAATGCGGTTGCACATACGGCTCTTTTGACCGATGAAGCAAAACGAAAATTAACAAGTGTCTACGAAAACATAAAAGCAAGAATCAAAATCTTATTAAGTTAGCTACAAGGGAGTTTGCCGATCTCTTAAATCGGCAAAATAAAAATCCTATAACACGCGCACGGGAAGGGCG
>Ga0155804_118_pt1 | contig 5865 bp, 6 predicted proteins | sample RifCSPlowO2_01_FD_107458 | JGI IMG/M metagenome (GOLD analysis project Ga0155804, IMG submission 107458) | Candidatus Liptonbacteria bacterium RIFCSPLOWO2_01_FULL_56_20 | reverse complement strand
CTGAACTGTCAATTGTCGCGTAATAATGGTTCCGTAGCTTGGCAACGCCACCCCATTCTGCAACGCTATGTACATGCCCTATACCACCAATCCCCATATGCCTCGTCTCCGGCGCGAGGCGCCGGAGCAAGCGTGCGGTTTGTCGAAGCCGCGCGGGAGGAGGCTCCCTTCACATATAATTTGACGGCCAGAGATATCCCTGCTATACCCTTAGCAGAACTTCCGAGCCGCACGTCCACGGATTTGCCGGCCTCGGGCTCTTTTCCACGGAAAAGAGTTTGACACGCAGCTACGGCTGCAGAAAGAGGTGTCGTATGGATGCTCCGAACACGTTCCTCAAGGCAGACCCCCGGGACGCAGAGCCAATGCGGCTCATCGCCGACCACTTACTCACGGGCCTTGCCGGCGCAGACCGCATCAACACCTTGGAGACCGCATTTCTCGCGGCAACCAAGGCGCACAATGATGAGACGGCGCTCTGCTTCGTCCAACTCCTCTACCCAGAACGGCGGAAGCTGGAGCTCAAGCAGCACGCCTTTTTGGCAGGGCGGATGACAAACCTCTACTGGCAGATGCCGGCTCACCGCCTCGGAGCGGAACGTCGTCGTGATCATCCCCTCGACGAAAAAGACCGCTGGTACAGACCGCACGAGCCCACGCTCCAGAAAACCAAAAAGTGGATGGTGGAGCGCGTCGCGGGCTACTGGGGAGCAGACCTGACCGACGAGAACGTTGCGTTGTTCCGTTTCCTCGTTGCCGCCGGCTTTCCGGAGCGGAAAGACCAGGGCCGACTAGATGGGGAATCCGACGACGAGATGACTGCACGGGGCAGGCTTGTGTCCAAGGACGAGACAGAGGCAGTACTCCAAGCCATACGCAAGCGCACCGATCGCGATTGCGAATTCCCTGCCGGCAAGCTCGAGGCGTGGCTCGGACTGCGCCATGTTCCCGGAGAGATTCGCCACATCCTGACCATTGCCCGGACGCGGAACGGCGGAATACCGCTCGCAGAGCGCGATATCCGCTACGCGCAGATTCTTGCGCCGCTCAAAGTGGAAGAACGCGGGTACGCAGGTCTTGACCTGTACAACCGGCTTTGCGAACAGGTCTCGGAACTGGATGCGGCCGCAACCGCACTCCTCAAACGCATGCAGCCGGAGCGCGGGAGCTGGGACAGCGACATGATCGGCAGGTCAGAGTACGTGAGGGGCGGCATCTGGCTGAACCTCCCCGACTTGGAGACCATCGAGGTCACCGTCACCCTCTACCACGACACTTCTGTCGAGCTCGGCCAGGACATTTTCGGCCGGGCGCGGCGCCACATCGAGGCGTTTTGCGCCGAGCACACGGACCGAAAGCTAACCGTGAACCTCGCGCTGGGCGGAGGACAAGGCGATCTCAATCTCACCCACCGCTGCAGCACCAAGACACGGTAGCGTCAATCAAAACCGCCGCCGGTTTCCCTAAGGAGACCGGCGGCGAATTGTTTTCATACAAAAAATCGGCAGCCAGCCGCTATGTTAACCAACGGGTCAATGGTTAACAAAAGCCGTGTACGCTCAAGGCGGCCTGGCGCGATCAAGAACTCCTCTGACAGGATCATTGACGCAACGGTCAAACTACAGATATGATTGCAAACGGTTATCGAAAGGAGGATGGCTATGGAATTTCCCTACGAGGTGAGGAAGTGCGACCGACCGCTTGACGAGGAAAAACTCTCTGCAGAGCACCACCGAGGCCGAGAGCTCGTCACGGCCGTGCACACCACTGCCGACACCGATCCGCATGGCCCGCGGTACTGGTACTATTTCAGAACCAGAGTGCCGCCGCGAGAAAGAGGGTAGCCAGCTCCGCCAGCCGTAAAAAACAGTTCTGCCCGGGTGCGAATCTTCGCAACCGGGCCGTCTCGTTAGTCCCGCGGGGACAGTTCCACCTCGTCCATCGCCCCATGCCCCACGTAGAGCTTCTCTTGTTCGTGAACGCGCTCACGCAGGTGCTCGGTTTGAGTCGCATGGAAGCCGGACTCCAACAGCCGCTGCAGGAAGTCCTGCTTCAGCATTCCGGCTTCTGCCCGCGTCCGGGCGAAGCCGTTGATCTCGGTGAGGATGCTCACGACTTCCGGGTTGGTCACCTCCATCATGTTGACCCTCTCCCCGATCACGGCTTCGAGAAACCACCGAGCCATGATCAGGAAATACTGATCAGGATCATGAGCGTCATCCGCCTGCTCCGCCACCCTTTCATAGAACCCGTTGATGAACGCCCGGTGCTCCATCTCTCGCTTCTGCCACGCAGTCGCCATACAGCCCTCCTCGTTCACCTCTTGGTCGGCCCTCGGAGCAAAGCGAGGATACGCCTCGCCTTCTCGCTCTTCGGCGGCTCTTCAGTATCCAGCCTGCCGTTGTAGCCGCAGGCGTCGCAGTGAAGAGTGATGGGGTCGTAGTCCTCTACCTCGCCGCAGTACGGACATGCCTCTTGCGGCATACAGCCGTTACGGTCTGGGTTGGCCATTTTCAAGCACCTCCTGTTGCAGAATTGAGTTCGCCGCAGTCCACGCTGTTGTCCGCCAGCGCGCCGCGCAAACCTCACGGAGATTGTGCCCATACGGTCAGCTGCTTGCCCCCGATGAGAGGGCTGGCAGTTACCAAGTAGGTCGCTCGCTTGGCTTTCTCCTCGCCGATGGCGTACCTGGCAAGGACTCCCACGACGACGGCTGGAAAGAACATCGCCGCTGCCCACGCGATGCCAAAGACCAGGAGAAGTACGGCCAGGATGGCGCATGCTGCTTTCCCGAGTATTCTTAGGATTTTCAAGAAGCACCTCCGCCAAGGGTTATAACACGGCCGTGAGTATAAATCTAGCCGTGACGACTAGACCATGTTTTAGGATGTCGCCCGAGTTCTTAAATTATCTGGCTCCGGCGGCTGGACAACGCGATGATCTTCTTCCGTTGACCAAGTCGGCGTTTCGGGCTATAAAGGCGGCAGACCGAAAAACCGGCGTTTGACAAACCCAACCCAGGAGAGAAAGGAGGGGCCATGCGCATCGAGAGCATCTGGAAGAAAGCGGATTCGCTCCGCGGCTGTCTCTCGTCGCTCAAGACGACGGAAAGCCGCAGACGCCGCGTTCCCGAAGAAGACGAAGACCCTCTCACCGTTGCGAATCGTTTCGTGAGCGATGAGGCGAAGCTTCTGTCGAGCAAGGCGTACCGGGTTCTCGGCGACAAGACGCAGGTGTTCACCTTCCCGAAAACTCCGCTCATCCGCACACGGAAGACCCACGTAATGGAAGTGGCCGCCTGTTCGGCGATCACGTCGGAACTTCTCGGCCTGAACACGGACCTCGTGAGGGCTGCTGCGATCGGGCACGACATCGGTCATGTGCCCTTCGGCCACCAGGGCGAGGCGTGGATGGCAAAGGCAATGGGACGTCCGGGGTTCTGCCACGAGATCATGGGGCCCGTGATCGCTCAGAAAGTTGAGCGGAAAGGCACAGGCCTGAACCTCACGTGGCATACCCTCGAAGCCATGCTGTGCCACAGCGGCAACACCGCCAGGTCCGGAATATCCCAGGAGGCCTGGACGCTGCGGCATACCGACAAATTCACGTACATCTTCCACGACATCAACGACATTGTGGGACGAATGAAATACCCCGTCTCACATGAGCTGCTCGGTCTGGCCAACGTGTTCGGCAGGACACAGCGCGAACGAACAACGACCGCCATCGCTGGCCTCGTGATCGAATCCGCCGAATGCGAACGCGTGAGCTTCGAGCGTTCAGAACTGGGACGAAAATTCCAGCACCTGAGGGAGTTGATGTACAAGGTCTACCCCCACGTCACCCAGCAGAACGTGGAAAACACCATGGGGCCGGTGCTGGAGTTCCTCCGCATGCTCGATGTCGGCGATCCATTTCTGATCCTCGCGCTCATGACCGACAAGGACGTCGCCGGTCTTGCAGCCGAACCGATGAAAGACATGCAAGCGTTCAACCGCACCGCAGTAAGCGAAATCGTACCGTACCTCCAGGAGATCGGCGCGGTTGACCTCTGCGACCCCGGCCTGAACTGGTAAGCCGCGTTTCCCGTCATGAGGACCCGTCTGTTGCGTTCATTACGCTAGGACGGGTCCGTTTTTTTGCTCCGGTTATTGCTTAAAGAAAAATCTCAAAGACCTTTCTATGCTGGCAGAAAACTGTCCTTCGTCTAATAATTTTTTGGCCTCTTCAAAAGACAATTCCTTGATTTCGTTAAATTTTTCTTCTGGTTCGCCCGTATCGAGGGGGTTTTCCTTAAATTGTGTCGCTACAAAACAATGCGCCTTTTGCTTTATTGTTGAAGAAGGGTTATTAAATGTTTTTAGCAACCTTATGTCCAATGGCTCAAGCCCAATCTCTTCTCTTGCCTCTCGTATCCCAGCATTTATTGGCTCCTCTCCGTCTTTTACGCCTCCTGACGGTAATCGCCATTCAACAGATTGAGAAGCGCTTCTAAACTCCCGAAGGAAAATAATCTTCTGATTTTTAATACAAATTACCAATACGGCGTCTTTCCTCACCACATGCCATCGTTTAGCTCGTGAACCATCTGGTAATTCAACTTCAGCCTCTTCAACGCTGAATATAGGACATTGATATACGGTTTTTGAAGAAATGGTTTTTTCCATAATTAAATCTTATCAATTTTTACCCCACCCTGCTACTCATTATAAAAATTCTCACTTCACGATAGGGTATAAAAATAACCCGCAACTTGTCCTGAGATATTCGAAGGGTAGAATCGGGCTGCTTTTAGGTGCTCGCACTAAGTTTGCCAAGATTCTCCGCACTATAATTTGTAAGTGCTTTCGTTCCTGCGATCGATAGCTAGTATAAAAATATCTTTTTTCTCTTTTGAAAAGATAATTCGTATGTTGCCTTTACGAACTCTGAAAAGGATTTGATGTCCTTTTAATTTTTTGATATCTAAGCTGTTCCAATTCAAAGAGACGATCAACTCAATTAAGGGTTTGATCGTCTCTCTTTCTTCTTTGCTAAACTTAGCGAGAAGTTTTTCGAGGCTGGGCATTCAATTTGCGAAGCGCTTTCAAAACGTCCCTTGCGGGCACGCCTTCTTTTTTTATCGAAGTGAAATCAACAACGGTTTCCCAAAATCCTTCATCTTCTTCTGGGGAAGAAATTTTAAGCACCGGCTTTGAACGACGAACAACAATAAAAGATTTGCCTTTTTTTACTTCGGCAATATAGCTTTCTATATCCGCTCGCAATTCCTTGAGACCGACTATGGCGTTTTTCATATATCCGAAGTTTATCTAAAGATCAACCGCAAGTCAAGCGCTTGTGGATATCTTATTCTGCTCCGGCGCCAGGACGATCTCACGTCGCTCGTCGCCATACGGCAACTCGCTCCCTCACAACCCTCGGTTTTGAGCAATTTCCTACACGGGGAAACCTAACTTTTCCCCGACCCCTTTTCGTGTTCGAGTCCTGACGCGAAACCAAAAACAGCGACGCAAGACTGCTGTTTTTGTTTTTTTGCTCCACACCCTGAACGAAATCCGAACGCATTTTCGGGAAACACCCGACGAATGAAGCCAGCCCGTCGCCGCTCGCTGGCACTCGCCACCCAGCAAAAAAGTTTTCTTCGCTTTTCCTGATGTGCGCGCGCCCGATTTTTTCTTCTAAAAGGAAAAGAAAACTTTTTTGCTGGGTTCTGCTCTGAACGAGCAGGGCGGCGGGACTGGCCTCTTTTTGTATCCGCTCGGACGGCTCGGCATTCCTCCCCCCAACCCCCTCCTGCCGAGCCGTCCTCGCGATTGGCGGTGGCATGGCATTGAGAAAAGAATGGAAAGTTGTTATAATTGA
>Ga0155804_119_pt1 | contig 5907 bp, 5 predicted proteins | sample RifCSPlowO2_01_FD_107458 | JGI IMG/M metagenome (GOLD analysis project Ga0155804, IMG submission 107458) | Candidatus Liptonbacteria bacterium RIFCSPLOWO2_01_FULL_56_20 | reverse complement strand
ACCCGCGGCAGACGCGGGTTGTTTGAATATGCCATATACATAGCTTGGGGTATTCCAAGCTATTGAACCATTACGTGCACTTGACAGATTCTTTAAATTACTCCTTAATATAATAAGGAGGTTGACATGTATATAGCAATTCGCCTGTTTGGCGTTGTTTGCCAGGATGGAAGGTCGTTCGAACAAATCGCGCCAGCAACCGGGGAAGTGTACCCTCTGGCAAGAGAGTGCGGGCCCAGGCGGCCGGGAGCAAGAGGAGAGTTTTTTATGAAGAAAGAGCGTCACTGTTTGTTCTTCAAGCGCTGGGTTGGCGTACCCCGTGAAGTGATAGAGAAATCAGGAAACAAGCTCTACTTCTAAGCGGTTCCCCTATGTTGCTTGGATGATAGTCGCTGCAGTTTGGCGACAACGAGATTGCCGCGACAGAATATCGTCGCGGCTTTCGTATTTTGGGATCATGCATTAAGTTTGGCTTGATCGTCGTTTAGTACAAGTAGGCCGATTTTATTGTAGTAAGCCATAATGGTATTCTCTACTTCCCACGGCGCTTCATAATATTTCTTCAACTTCCGTCATTACAATATCACGGACTTTTTTACTAAACAAAATTGCATGGTGGCCATGGGAATGGACCTGAATATTTTTCGCTCCTTCCAAGCGGCAACTTTCCGTCGGCCAGACATGATTATCATACTCACCAAAAATAGAAACGACCCGGTGATTGATATGGCTTTGTTTTTTTAACTTCTTGAGCGTTTCGTGTTCGGGATGAAACTCCCGCAGATTTTTCCAGCGCGTGACTCGCGGGAAACGGCTGCCGGCAAACGGCGTTGCAATAGCAACTACCTTCTTAATCCGCCCATCCTTATTATCAAAAGCCAGCAAATGTTTCCCAATTAATCCACCCTTGCTATGTGCAAGAATAATTACATTTCTTAAGTTCTTTTCATCAATGAGCTCGCGCACTAGCTTGGCGGAGCGATGGACTTCCTCAGTGTTATATCCCAGGTGCTCCAGTACGTAGATCGGGTGGCCTGTATGCGACACCGGATCAGCAAGTGCTTGTAAAAAATGCCACTTCTCGTACACACCCGGAATCAGAATGACGGGCGCCTTATGTTCTACAATGTGGCCCAAATAGTGCCTGGGCGGCTTGCGATAAATAAACGCCAGGCTGTGTTTGTGTAATAAATGTGAATAATCACGAACCCAATGCCAAATTTTTTTAATCATGCCCCATGACACCTTTTATATTTGACTGGTTGCCCGTTTGGTTTTTTCGCTCCGCACGGGCAGGGGTCATTCCTCCCGACCTTGCCCTCCGAAGCCCTGGCGAAGGAGGGTCTTTGCTGCACTGACTGGCTAACTCCTCCGTGCACTGCTTCGGCATGCGCCAACTTGAATATATTCATAAACAGCCACGCGTTGAAGTTCAGCCAAAAATCCTTGAACAGCCGGTGCGCTTCGTGGCGGTATTCCGCGAGCGGGTCTTTTTGCGCGTAGGCGCGGAGGCCGATGGATTCGGAGAGCGCTTCAAGGTTCTCAAGGTGGTTCATCCAGAGCAGGTCAAGGATGCTCAAAACCCTGGCGAACGTCTGCGGGTCGGCGCTCGCTTCCACGCTTCGCTTGGTAAGGAGATGCTTCAAATTCTCCGGCGAGGGATCCGTAGGGAATGCCGCATTGCTTGTCGCGATGCCGGTTTCTTCGAAGATCTTTTTCATGTCAGGAGCAGCCGGCTCGCCCTCAAGTCCCTGAGGGATAGAAAGCAGGGCTTCAAGATGCCCGTCTGCGGCTTCAAAAATAATGTTCGCGAGCTCGCCTTTTTCTCCGGCGCCGAGGATTTCCTGCCGCCGCTTATACACCGCGCCGCGCTGCTTATTCAGCACGTCGTCGTATTCCAAAAGGTGCTTCCGCAGGTCAAAGTTCGCGCCCTCTACTTTTGTCTGCGCCTGCGCCACGGCGCTCGATACGAATTTCACCTCGATCGGCTGGTCATCCGGGACGTCGAACCGCTCCATGATACCCTTGATGCGCTCGCCGCCGAAAATGCGCAGGAGGTCGTCGTCTAACGAGAGGTAGAACTGCGACGAGCCCGGATCGCCCTGCCTGCCCGCGCGGCCGCGCAGCTGGTTGTCTATCCTGCGCGCCTCGTGCCGCTCGGTTCCTATCACGTGGAGCCCGCCGAGGTCTTTTATTTTTTGCGCCTCTTCCGCCTTGGACGGGTTGCCTCCCAAGATAATGTCCACTCCGCGGCCCGCCATATTGGTCGCAACCGTGACCGCTTTGAACCGCCCGGCTTGCGCGATGATCGCGCCCTCGCGCTCGTTGTTCTTCGCATTCAACACCTCGTGCGGAATTCCGGCATTCGTGAGGAGCGCGGAGACCAGCTCGTTCTTGGTGATGGACGTCGTGCCGATGAGGATGGGCTGCCCTTGCTCGTGCCGCTGTTTGATGTCCCCTACCGCGGCCTGCCATTTTGCCTGCGCGTTCTTGTAGATCTTGTCCGAGAGGTCTTTGCGCACGAGCGGCCTGTGGGTCGGGATGCTCATGACCTCAAGCCGGTAGACCTTATGGAATTCCTCGGCCGAGGTTTGGGCAGTTCCGGTCATGCCTGCGATCTTCTCGTACATCCGGAAGTAGTTCTGGATGGATATTTTTGCATAGGTTCGGGATTCTTGCTGGACTTGGACGCCTTCTTTGGCTTCTATCGCCTGATGGAGGCCGCCAGAATAGCGCCGGCCGTGCAGGAGCCGCCCGGTGAATTCGTCCACGATGACGATCTCGCCGTTCTTCACCACGTAGTCCTTGTCGCGGTGGAAGATCGCTTTCGCCCGCAAGCTTTCTTCAAGATAGTGCACGAGCCGCAGGTGCTCCGGCGCGTAGATGTTCGGGAGGCCGGTGAGCTTTTCCACCTTCTCGATCCCCTGCTCCGTGATGGCAACGGATCGCAGTTTTTCGTCCACGGTGAAGTCCTTGTCTTTCTCGAGATGCGTCGCGATCCTCGCGAACGTCTTATAGAACTCGCTTGATTCCGAATCCGGCGCGGCGATGATCAGTGGCGTCCGCGCTTCGTCGATGAGGATGTTGTCCGCCTCGTCGATGATGGCGAAGTAGTGGCCGCGTTTCTTCTCGCTCGCGCGTGGGTCCTCGCGGGCGAGTTGCGCCTGGTCAAATGGACGATACGCGAGGTTGTCGCGCAGATAATCAAAGCCGAACTCGTGATTCGTGCCGTAGGTCACGTCCGCGAGGTATGCCTCGCGCCGCGAGATCGGGCGCAGGAAATCCTGCTGTACCAGAAAGCTCCCAGTCGCGTCGCGCGCCTGGTCAAGCGTTTTTTCGTCTTCTTTTTGCGCGTGCCACTCCGGGTCGTAGAGGAACGCCGTATTGGGCACGAGGCAGGCCACGCTAAGACCGAGGGCGCGGTAGATCTGGCCCATCCATACCGCGTCGCGCCGGGCAAGATATTCATTCACCGTCACCACGTGCACGCCCATTTCGGAGAGGGCGTTGAGGTACGCGGGAGCGACCGCGGCAAGGGTTTTTCCTTCTCCGGTCACCATCTCGGCGATCGCGCCTTCGTGGAGCGCCATGCCGCACAGAAGCTGGACGTCAAACGGCCGCTGGCCGAGCGTCCGTTTTGCCGCTTCCCGCACGAGCGCAAACGCTCGCGGGAGGAGCGCGTCAAGCGATTCTTCCGCCCGTGCGCGCGACCGCAAGGCGAAGCTTTCTTTCTTGAGTCCTTCGTCGCCGAGCGCCTGTATTTCTGATTCGAGGCCGTTTATTGCCTCTACGCGGGCTTGAAACCGCCTCAATGAGCTCGAGGAGAAGAATTTTTTGACGAGTTGCAGCATTACGAATAGGGCCGCCTGATGATGCGCCGCAAGAGGTGGACGGTCCGATATTTCGCGAGCTCAAGGCGGAGCGTTTGTTTGAGTCCGTCGATCGCTTTTCGGATATCGGTGTCTTCGCGTTCTCCGCGGATCACCCGGCCGGGCAGGCGTATGTCGGCCTCGGCGCGGAATACCAGGCCTTTATGATGATGTTTCGTGGTGCGCGCGATCTCCACCCATGTTTCAACCGCGCCTTCCTGGTCGAATTTTCCGAGGAACTTTGAGAGCGAACCTATCTTCTCCTCTATATACGTCTTGATGCTTGGCGTGAGGGTGAGCTCTGTCGCCTTGATGTTGATCCGCATTCTGCTATTGTAGTGGCTTCGTCCCGCGCTGTCTACGAGGAGACATAGACCACTTCTTCTTCGAGTTCGATCCCAAACTTCTTTTTAACCTCGCTCTTGATAAGCGCGATAAGGGCGCGTACGTCTGCGGCGCGCGCATGGAGCACGTTCACGATGAAATTGGGGTGCTTCGGGGAGATCATGGCGCCGCCAGAGCTTACGCCCTTGAGCCCCGCTTCGGAAATGAGGTACGCGGTAGGCACCACTGGGAACGGGTCGGTTTTTATCACGTCTTTTACCCGCGCCCTATGCGCCCTCGGCACACGCTCCGCAGGAACATTCTTGAAAATGCTCCCGATATTGGGGTATTCCATTGGGTGGCGTTCTTTCCGGTAGCTGATCTTTTCCTCGACAGCGGTCCGGATCTTGTCTGGGTTGCCTTTTTTAAGATGGAACGTCGCGTCGAGGACGATCTCGTCTCGGCCCGCTTCTTTGAAATAGCTTGAGCGGTAGCCGAACGCGCATTGCGGGTTGTTCCGATCGCGGTGTTCGAGCGTGTCGGCGTCAATGCTTTGCACCGTCCCTATATGGTCTTTGGTCTCTCCCCCGAATGCTCCGGCATTCCCTCTCACTGCGCCGCCTATGGTGCCGGGCAAGCCGCCTGCCCATTCAAGGCCGCTTAGCCCCTTTTCTATCGTGAAATTCAAGAGGTCGGATACGAGTACGCCCGCGCCTACATGGAGCGTATCGCCTTTCTGGCGTATGAAATTTATATTCGGCTTTAGGACAAGCCCGTCAAATCCATCGTCGTCTATCAAAAGATTTGTCCCGCCGCCAAGAACGAAATACCGAAGGTCTTCGGACTTCGCCTCGCGAACCGACTGCGCAACCGCTCTCTCATTTTTCGCTTCGACAAAATAGCGGCTCGGGCCGCCGATGCGGTAGCTTGAGAATTTGTCTAATGGGATGTTTTCCTTGAAATTCGGCATGGCAACAAAAGGCGGTTGCTTTGCCTCTAAATCCGCTTAAGGGGCCGCGAGTCCTGCCCGCTCGCCTCGCCGACTCGCCTCGTCTTCGACTCGTCGAGGCGGAAACCGTGGCGAAGCGGGCCGACAGGCAGGGGCGACCTCTCCCGCAAATCTCCATAGGAGTCCCACTCAGCGGGCTACAAGTGGTGACCTCCAATTCTGTTTGTTATGAATGAGTGCTCTCCTTATAGCCCGCTGAGTGGAACCGCGGTGACCTCTCCCGCCCATTGTGCGAGTGAAACGAGCTGCAATGGCGTGGATCTCGCGCTCTCGCTTTAGATAACATCCCATCTTAGCATAAGACAATAGGCGGGATCGCGCCAACTCCAACCTCGCTTCGCCCGGAGAGCTGCGGGACAATTCTGTTTGTTATGAATGAGTGCTCTCCTCCCACCCTCACAGGCGACCATTTTATAGAGTTATGAATGAGTGCTCTCCTCGCGGCCCCTGAAACGGACTTTGTCAGGCGCGTACAGCCATCCCGAGGAATATCCTACACCATTTTTACAATGTCCACGAGCATCCGAAAACCTAAACCCCCGCAGAGCGGGGGCAAGGCCAAACAGTCAGGGGCATGGGTTGGTCGACGTCGTCGTCAACCTACACACACTCATTCGTAGCGGATTATATCACTGGTCAGCGCGGAAAGTCAAGAGGGCGTAATGGTTCAATAGCTTGGAATACCCCAAGCTATGTATATGGCAT
>Ga0155804_117_pt1 | contig 6408 bp, 6 predicted proteins | sample RifCSPlowO2_01_FD_107458 | JGI IMG/M metagenome (GOLD analysis project Ga0155804, IMG submission 107458) | Candidatus Liptonbacteria bacterium RIFCSPLOWO2_01_FULL_56_20 | reverse complement strand
CCCGGCGGCCGCCCGAAGCAAGAGAACGGCCCCAGTGCCACCAGTTGGCAAGAAGCCGCTCGCCGGTGGCCTGGAAGATGCGGAGCGCGGCCTCTGTTACCATCGCCTCATGGGCGCGGACGAACTCCGGCCCGAGTTCGGCGATTTTCTTACCCTGCTTTGTCCACGCGGCCGCACCGAAGCGGCCGTTCATGTCCAGAAGATAGTAGCCCGGCTCAAACCCCTGGGTCGCCCAGCCGTCCTCGGCCAGACTCATCATCCAGACGTAGTCCGGGTCAAAGCACGGCTGCTGCTTGCGGTTCGTGCCGACCCGCACCCGTTCGGCGCGGAGCGAATTGCCCCGCAAATAGACGAGCCGCCAGTCCGCCTCCTTTGCGTTCTCCTCGGCACACGCGTGGAGTACGGTCTTGGAGTAGCGGAGCGAGAACTCGGCCCCGCCGCGCGCCTGCGCGCGGGTCAAGACCTTGCTCTGACCGAGGATGTCGATAGCCATCCTCTCCGCCTCGGTGAGCGGAATGTAGGCGCCGACTTCACGGACGACCTCCTCGCCGCCGCGGGCGACGAAAGCGACCGTGCGCGCGAAGAGTTCTTCGCTGTGGGCGAGGGCGGAATAGAACGCCGTCCCCGCGCCGACCTTGCGGCCGGTCACGATCACCTCGTGAATCAGGCCTTGGTCCTTCCCGAACTCCGCCGCGTCTGTCTCTTCCGGACGCACCATGACAGAATCCATGACACACCCTTCCTTTCCTGAAGTTATCCCGATGCCGTCGGGACCGCGGTAAAACTATCAACCTTTCGCTGTTTTACATTATATAGTACTTTAAAGACCCTGTCAAATGCGACGGGTCGTCTGCGTTCCTCCCCCGCCTAGAGCTTCGGCGGGGCATGTAAAACTACGGCGAACCTCGCTCATGCTCTCATTCTAATCTCGCTTTGGTTTCACGAGCGGGAAAACAACCGTTTCCCGGATCGGCTTATCCATAAGCACGGAAAACAGCCTCTCGGAAACGCCGAACCCCGCTGCGGGCGGCATGCCGTACTCAAGCGCCGTAAGGAAATCCTCGTCGAGTTGCTGGGCCTCTTTGTCGCCCGCCTGACGCAGTTTCATCTGCTCCTCAAACCGCGCGCGCTGATCAATGGGGTCGTTCAACTCTGAAAATCCTTTCCCGAGCTCTGTGCCGCACGCCATGACCTGCACCCGCTCCACTCTCCGCGGATCAGCCGCGAGCCGTTTTGCGAGCGGCTCCACCTCAACCGGCGGATCGATCAGGAAGCATGGCTGTATGAGGCGCGGCCGCACGGCTTTCTTGAATATGAGGTCTATGAGACGCCCTTTCCCAAAGTGAGGTTCGATTTCTATATCAAGCGCGCTCGCCGCACGCTCAAGCGCATCGGGCGACGCGGTAAGCGGGTCAAGGCCTGAAGCTTTTTTGAATTCGGCAACATAGTCAACGAGCGCCCATTTTTTCCCCCAGTTAATTGATTTGCCGCCATGCTTGGTCGTGAATCCCCCCGCAACTTTCTTTATCACGGATTTATACATTTTTTCGACGAACGCCATAAGGTCGCGATAGTCGCGGTATGCCCAGTAAAACTCGAGCTGGGTATAATCCTGGAGGTGCTCCCGGTCAATGCCTTCGTTCCTGAAAATACGGCCGATCTCAAACACTTTTTCAAATCCTCCTATGAGCAGTTTTTTTAAAGACAGCTCCAAGGATATCCGGAGGTAAAGATCCATGTCCAGCGCGTTGTGGTGCGTTTTGAACGGCTCTGCTTCCGCGCCGCCAGGGATGGGCTCCAGGACCGGCGTCTCTACTTCGAGAAATCCCTCCTGCCGCAAACGATCGCGGAAGCCTTGCCAAAAAATCGCCTTTTTGCGGAATACGCCGGCGACATCCTGATTGATCAGCAGGTCAAGATACCGCTGCCGCAGTCGCGTCTCGGTTTCCTCAAGGCCGTACCACGTATCGGGCAGAGGACGCAGGCTTTTCGCAAGGATACGGAACTCTTTGACCTCAACGCTACGCTCGCCTTTTTTCGTCTTGAAGAGCGGACCGGAGGTCGCGACAAAATCACCGCGATCAAGCACGGATTTAAGAAAATTGAAGTCGGCCAGGCTGTCCTTCTTTAGCACCGCTTGGATGCTGCCGCTCTCGTCCCGCACGTCAAGAAACAGCACGCCTCCTTGGTCGCGCACGCCCATGACCCTGCCGGCGACCACGACTTCCTTCTTTCTCCGCGAGAGAACATCAAAACCTCGCAGGATAATCCCGATCGCCTCAATCCGTCCGCGCACGCGAGCGGGATACGGGTCAATGCCCGCCTCTTTAAGGCGGGCAAGTTTTTTACGGCGCTCTTCTATGAGATCTTCTCGCATGCCAATGCTGCCTACGAGGGCAAGGCTTTTCCCGCCGCAGCCCGAGTAGCTGCAGCATTGAGCACCCCGCCCCATTTGCGGCACAGATCGTGCCTGTGCTCAAACAAAGCCGCAAGGCGGCTTCGCCTTTTGATTCTTGTATAGCTCTCGGTCATTGCTGCAAATGGGGCGGGGTAAATGTTTGGCAGCCGCTCGGACTTCGCCTCCGACTCGCCCTCGCGGGCCAAACCCTTTATTCGATCTTCGTGATCTGGTACGTGACGGGTCCCGCGGGCGCGGTCACCACAACGCTGTCGCCCACTTTCCGCCCGAGGAACGCGCGGCCGAGCGGCGATTCATTCGATATCCTGCCCTCTTCCGGTTTTGCTTCGGCCGAGCCGACGATAAGGTACTCAAAAAGCTGCTCGTCTTTTTTCACGGTCACCTTGGAACCCACTTCCGCGCGGTCGCTCCCGCCGCTCTTCCGGATGATCACCGCTTTCTTCAAGAGCTCTTCCAGCTCAAATATCCGGCTCTCCACGCGGCTCTGCTCCTCGCGCGCCGAAGCGTATTCCGAATTCTCCGAGAGGTCGCCGTATTCTTTGGCACGCTTCAGGTGTTCCGCGACCTCCAGCCGTTTCTGCGTTTTGAGCACCTCAAGCTCTTTCTTCAGCTCCTCGAGACGCTCTTTTGTAAGATAATACCGTTCCATAACCTCCATTCCCCACACCTCTGGCAGAGAAGTTCATTTTTACCGCCCGTGCGCAATGGAAGTCAAGGAGTATTGGTGCGTCCACAGCCACCAACGAATTCTAACATTTTCGAGCAAAAAGGTCACGCCTGCGGACATCCGCACATGCGAAAACACGTCGTTCTTCCATACGATCGGAACCTCTTTTATGCGGAATCCCATCGCCCGCGCCAGGGAAAGGGCTTCTACGTCAAACCCCCATCCGGTGATCCGGACATTGGGGAAAATCGCTTCCGCGGCCCGCGCGGTAAACGCCTTGAAGCCGCACTGCGTATCCCAGATCCCAGGCAATAAAAGCAGCTGGGTCGCTATATTCAACACCTTCCCCGCGATCCTGCGAAAGAGCGGCTGAGGCGGCTCGAGCCGACTGCCGCGCATGGCGCGCGAACCGATGACGACGTCATACCCCTTCTCGAAATACAGGATCATCTGCGTGAACTGATCGACCGCAGTCGAATTGTCGGCATCCATAAAAAGCCGGTATTCCCCTTTTGCAGTAAGCATCCCCTGTCGCACCACCGCACCTTTTCCGTGATTTACGGCGTTATCTACAAGCTTCAAATTCTTTATAGTGCGGCTCATCTGGGATACGACTGCGCCGGTATCGTCTTTAGAACCGTCATTTATCACCAGGATCTCGTAAGAAAATGATTTTGCGGCGAGCTTCGCGTTCACGTCTAACAGCGTAGGCCGGATCCGCTTTGCCTCGTTGTATGCGGGGATGATGACCGAAAGATACGGGTGATCCATGGGCGGGGATAAACTATCGGGCTACAGTATACCACACGCCGCAGAGACAAGCCGTCTCTCTATGGCGCGGTCAATATCCGGGGCCCCTGCTTCGTGATCGCGACCGTGTGTTCGAAATGCGCGGCGAGCGAGCCGTCGGCGGTGGCGACGCTTTCATCTTTCCGCTCTTTGACCTCTCCCTGCCCTGCAACGATCATGGGTTCTATCGCAAGCACCATGCCCGGGGTCAGCTCTTCCCCTTTGCCGCGGCGGCCGACATTCAAGACGCTCGGCTCCTCGTGCAATTCCCTGCCTATGCCGTGTCCGGTAAGCGAGCGCGCAACGGAAAATCCGGCACGCCGGGCGACCTGCTCGATCGCCCACCCGATGTCTCCGAGCGTGCGCCCTGGCCGCGTCTCCTCAATCGCCCTCTCAAGCGCCGTCTTCGTGGCCGTAATAAGCTTTTGGGCCTCCGGCGTGATCCTGCCCGCGCCGACCGTACACGCCGCATCAACATACCATCCGCCGTATTTTACTCCCAGGTCCAGCTTCACGAGATCTCCTTCCCGGATCACATATGCGCCCGGCCTTCCGTGCACGACTGTATCGTTCAAAGAAACACACAGCGCGTACGGATAGGAGCGTTCTGACCAATGCGGACGATAACCCAAAAATGCCGGCTCGGCGCCTCTTTCCCGGATAAGCTTCCTGCCCAGCTCCTCAAAATGCATGGTCGCCACTCCCGGCCGGACCTCAGCCGCGAGCAGAGAAAGGACTTCGGCTAAGCGGCGGCCCGCTTCGGCCATCGCCCCGATCTCAGCGGACGTTTTTAAGCTTGCCATAAATCTTCCGGAACACCTTGTAAGGCGCGGGTCTGCCATCAACTTCATTCACGCGATACCCCCATTTCCGTACCATCGCAAAAATCGGCTCCGTGCGGCTCTCGTACTCTTTGAGCCGAACCCTAATCGTTTCTGGATTATCCAGCAAGCGGCGGTAAAAAGGTCCGCCGCAGATCGGACAATATTTCGGATTCTTCGAAGGATAAAACGCGGTGAGGAGCGGTGCGCCGCACACCCTGCATATCAAGCGGCTGGAGTTTCGCCGGAGCGAAGCCGCAGGCGGGACCTTCAGCACAAAAAAGAAGATGTTTTTCCTGCCGTAGAGTTTCGCGAGGACAGGAACAAGGCCTTTTGCCTCGAAAACCGTCCGCGGAGAACCACTGAACGCGATGCCCCAGCCGGCTTTGGCGATAGCCCGGGCCCTCTTGGTCGCCTCGCGCAACACAAAACTCGGCGTGAGAAGCTTCCCTGTCTCAAAAAAACGGCGCTCTCGCCTGATGAGCGCCTCTCGCTGGCGCCTCGGGTCATAGAGAACGGACTCGAAAAACTTCCCGGTGTCAAAATGGATAAGATGCAGTTTGCCCGCGAGCAGATTCGCCTGGGTGCCCTTGCCCGACCCGGGCGGGCCGTAGAGGATGACGGCGATCTTGTGCATACCAGGTAGGAGAAATTCGACTATGCCTTACTATGTTTTGACCTTTATGCTTTATAATAACGATCTGCCTGCCAAATAGCGCTCTGTCTTAACTCTTGTGTTCGCCCTTGGCGAACCAGTCGAATTTTCACTACCTAGCATAAGCTTATTCTAACTGATAAGTGGCCGTTCCTCCAATCCTGTCTTGGAATCTTTTCGTGTTGCCGTGTTGCAACAAGCCGCTTAAACAGGGAAAGGAAGTTACCCGTCATTCTGGAGGCCAGCGCAAAGCTGGATTCGCTAAAGTTCTTCCGGCAAGTCGCCTGGGAGATTAGGGCACTGGACAACAAGAAATATGCTCTGCTTTCTGAAGCGCTTGATGAGGTTGGCCGGATGCTTGGCGGGTGGCTACGAAAGGTGGAAACGGAAACTCCCCCGACCCAGATCGGGGGAGAACAAAGAAAATAGCGGGAGAGCAGGCACCAATCGTTCGCGTTGCCGACGTTCTCCATCCAGTTGTGGTTCGCCTTGCGCTTCGCGCCGTTCCACCACACGTTCGGCAGGTCGCGGCAGCCCTCGAAGGTAGCGTGCTTCGCGCCGCCAACACCACTGTTCCTTGAATATTCTCGGAACTGTATCGAATCCGGCATCTCAAATGCCTTAGCGCGAAGCACCGAGTATCTTTGTTTTTAGAAACTTTCGGCGGCTCCCGGGACAAGCGTGCCCGTCCCGGCTCTGCGCCTCAAAGTTCCGGAATTCGGCCGCCCGCAGGCGTACCCGCGATCAGATTCACCTACTATCCAAGACGATTCTACCAAAGTATTTAAAATATTTCAGTACCCAAAATTCCAAGGGCCCCAGGGATCAATCCGCCATCTGGCGGACAAGATCCCAAGGGCCCAAGCTTTACTCGCGGGAGAGCAGGCACCAATCGAGCGCGTCGCCGCCGTCCCCCATCCAGTAGTGGCTCGCCTCGCGCCCCGCGCCGCCCCACCACACGCTCGGCAGGTCGCGGCAGCCCTCGAAGGACTGCTCGTCTGTGCAGTGAACCCACATCGGGTCCATGCCCAGTTCGCGGTTGAGGTCGGACTTCTCT
>Ga0155804_102_pt4 | contig 7493 bp, 9 predicted proteins | sample RifCSPlowO2_01_FD_107458 | JGI IMG/M metagenome (GOLD analysis project Ga0155804, IMG submission 107458) | Candidatus Liptonbacteria bacterium RIFCSPLOWO2_01_FULL_56_20 | reverse complement strand
GCCGGCGCAGGACGAATTCATGGACAGCCGCGGCATCGGCTTCGTCGCCATTGAGACCCGCTTCGGCCTTCGGAGCGTGGTCAAGCTGATGCAGGTCACCTGCCACGGTGAACTGCTGGCTGGCGACAGCGTGGACATCGCCACCTTTGCCAAGGCGGGCACGACGAGCATCACCTATGTTCAGATCGCCATGAAAAGCGATGCGGTCGCAGCAGAGATGAAGCTGGTCGTGGTGCTCGTGGACAAGGACGGTAAACCGACGCCCGTCCCGGACGAGATTCGGGAGAAGATCAGATGACAGAAGAGAATGGCCCGGAGTCGCTAACGCGACCCCGGGCCGGACTATTTCTCGCGGCAGGCGGGCGTCCCGGCTCTTTGAAAAGCGGCCTCGATGGGCGTAGAATTACGTAAATAGGTACGTAAATAAACTTGTGGTGAGCTCGCCTGCCCTGAGTATTATCGAAGGGTCGAACCACTTGTGGTGAACTAGTCGAACCATGGCGCGGCAGACATTCAGAAAACGGAACATACGGAAGCTCATCAAACTGGGCGGCCATTCGCTTGGCCTCACGTTGCCCATAGACATCGTGAAGTCCCTTGGCTGGCGCGAAAGGCAAAAACTGGTGGTCAAAAAATCCGGCCGTAAGCTCATTGTTAAAGATTGGAAAAAATAGAGGATAGTAGTAGTAGATAATGAGTAGTGAGTAGGGAGTGGTGAATAGGAAGTAGTAAGTAGAGAGTAGGGTAAAATACAAAAACTATGGATACCAATAATACAAACAAAGAAGAGTTTCGGGTTTTAGGAGAAGAGGTGGCGCAAAAGACCAAGGAGATCATCAAAGCCGGCAATGCCCGGCGGATCGTCATCAAGAACGAGAAAGACGAGGCCTTGATAGAAATACCGCTCACCATAGCGGTTTATCCGGGATATGTTGAGCGGGTATGGAATCTTGCGGCTATTTCGGGGGCACGCTTCCCGGGTATACCGGTTGAAGAACTCATGTTCGCTTTCGGGCCCGGATTTCTGCGGTCGAGCGTGTACGAACATGTTACCTGGAGAAAGGTTGTTGGCGTGCAAAGTCGTCAAAATTAGCTATGACTGGCGCAAAAACACAAATAGTAGAATTACTGACGGAAGCCGGCGTGAAAATAAATGGCTCGAACACATGGGACATCCAAGTATTTGATGAGCGCCTGTATTCGCGCGTACTGGCCGGTGGTTCGTTGGCGTTGGGCGAGGCGTATATGGATGGCTGGTGGGATTCTCCGGCGCTGGACCAGTTTCTCCACAAGATTTTTTCCGCGCGCCTGGAGAAAAAGTTCCGGCTTACCTGGGCTTCGGTCATGCTTTTTATCAAGTCCTTTTTCTTCAATCTGCAGGGGCCGCGGCGCGTTTTCCAAATCGGCGACCATCACTACGACATCGGGAACGACTTGTACCAGGCGATGCTGGACAAGCGGTTGACCTATACCTGCGGCTATTGGAACGGCAATCCGCCGGCTCGCGGACTTGACGAGGCCCAGGAAGCGAAACTGGATTTGGTCTGCCGGAAGATCGGGCTTAAGAAGAGGGAGGCGGTGTTAGATATCGGCTGCGGCTGGGGGAGTTTTGCCAAATATGCGGCGGAGAAGTACGGAGCGAGCGTGACGGGCATCACCGTTTCCAAAGAGCAAGTTGCGCTGGGTACGGAACTCTGCCGTAATCTGCCGGTTGAAATCAAGCTTCAGGACTATCGCGATGTAAGGGGAGAGTTTGACCACGTCGTTTCCCTGGGAATGTTTGAGCACGTGGGGGTCAAAAACTATCGCACCTATATAAAAGCAGTGGCGGATTGCCTTAAGGATAGCGGGCTTTTTCTCCTGCACGCCATCGGCTCCAACCGCTCTGTTTATTCCACCGATCCCTGGGTGCAGAAATACATTTTCCCCAACGGCATGCTGCCTTCCGCTGCCCAGATCGCCCGGGCGATAGAAGGGCTTTTCGTCATGGAGGACTGGCACAACTTCGGCGCGGATTACGACAAAACTCTCATGATGTGGTTCCGGAATTTTAACCGGGCCTGGCCAGATCTGAAAGGCAAGTACGGCGAACGCTTTTATCGTATGTGGAAATTTTATCTTCTCTCTTGCGCCGCCGCTTTCCGCGCCCGCCGGATACAGCTGTGGCAAATAGTTCTCTCCAAGCGCGGCATCCCTGGAGGATATATGTCAATCAGATAAATAATAGAGATTACCATGAACCACGACGAACATTTGTCCGCCGAAAAAATTTACACCTGTCCGATGCATCCGGAAATCCGGCAGTCGGGACCCTGGCCGCACTCCTCACCAAATGCACGATAGTGGTGGAGAAGAAGTGAAGGGGGGTCCCGTAGAGGCAGAGGAGAGAACGAGAGTAAAAAAGTTATCAATAAGGCGTAAGTGTATGCTGGTGTATACTTAAAGCATGAACGGCGTCGCAACGGCATCTAAAAAACAGCTAGGCCAGTTTTTTACAGTTAATTCCGATTATATCTTGAGCGGTCTGGAGAAATATATTCGCGGGAAAGACGTGTCGGATCCGTTCGCTGGATCGGGCGATCTCTTAGATTGGGCCGAGAAGAGCGGAGCTAGAAGCGTCAAGGGCTTTGACGTGGATAAAGCTTATGTTAATGGCAGGCGCGTGCTATACGGAGACAGCCTGAAGCAGAAAAGACATTACGAGTTTGTCATAACCAATCCGCCTTATCTAAACATCAATAAAGCCGACGATCGAACAAAAGACTTGTATCTGCGCGGAAGCGGTTTTGAAGATTTGTATCAAGTTTCTTTGAACTCCATATTGGATAGCGAGGAGGGAATAGTTATTGTGCCGATCAATTTTCTTTCTGCGGAAAACTCGGCAAAGATCAGAAAAATATTTTTTGCTAAATTTAAGATTCTGGAAATGAACTATTTTAAACATCAAGTTTTCCCGGACACCACCTATAACGTTATCGCTTTCTACTATAAAAAGAACGGCACGGAAGATGAATTTGCGATTAAAACGCATGTATACCCGGATGGCCGGGATGTAAAAGTAAATCTTGAGAAAAAATTTGATTGGGCGATAGCGGGCCGATTATTAAAACCCATCAACCAAGTTGATAATCATCTCGGCGTTCGACGCCTAGTGGAAAGCGACATTCAGCCAGGACGTTTTACGATTCAGGCAGCCTATAACCATGTTAAAAACAAAAGAAAATACCACGTTGGCGCAGAACTAAAGAAAATTGTGGACTCGAACATAATTTTACTCAAGGCCATAGATAGTGGCAGTGAGAAAGGCAAAATAGCGCTGGAGGATATTAGGCGACACGGAGTAGATTGTCTTATAAGCAAGCCAACATCTAGGCATATGATTTATCTTGTGTTTGAATCAAGACGACTAAGCCTCCGTGAACAAAGGAGGATAATAGACTTGTTTAATAAGGAAATTAATCGCTTGCGCGACGATCAGTTCTCGCTTTTCCTAACCAACTATAGGGATAAGGATAGGAAGCGTATTTCGTTTGATTTCGCATACAAATTTATAAACTACCTGTACTTCTTTAAGATTCTTGGCAAAGCTCCGCCGGGCAGACAGGCTTTATTCGCGTAGAATATGAATAAAGGGGTTGAAAAAAGTTTTAAACTCGCCGCCTCGAGGGGGTATTTAGATAAGCTATTCGCTATCTATCCGGTTGCTGCGGCCGTTAGACGAAAGATAAGTAAAAAAGTGAAGGAAGACATAGCCAGAGCATTTAAGAGTAAAGATAAGAAAGATTTGATATTAACTCTTCTGCGTCTAGATCGTTTTCCGGTAGATGAACCATGCCTAGGGTTCATTCGTAAGGACATTAGTGCACTAGACAGAAATCCCAAAACTCTAGCTCGCATCAGCAGTAAATTGAAAGCCCTGGGGCTCAAAGGAGTTCTAGAGGGCATAACCCGCCCCAAATCTTCGTCTCGTAGAATGGGTCCAATGTTTAAGAAATGGCTAGAAGGCTTGGGCTATCCCATTTTGTCAGCCCAAGAGATTAAAAAAACGAGGTCTAGGGTGGCGATCCTGAAAGGCAGCGACGCTGCTCTTAAAAACTTTGCCAAAAAGGAACTCGGCTACAAACGGGAAAAGGGATTAGATCTGGTAATGAAAGTTGGTAGCCATTTTATGATCGGTGAAGCAAAGCTTATATCGACGGGTGGTGGCACGCAGGACAAGAGCTTCAGAGAGGCCGTGAGCTTCGTTAAGCAAAAGAAGAATAAGGCTATTAGGATAGCGGTTCTGGATGGCGTGGTTTGGATTCCATCTGGGCAAGAACATGCGAAGGAGAAAATGAATCTATACTCTACTATTAAAGATTTATCTCGGGATCAATTTGCGCTTAGCGCCTTACTTCTGAAAGACTTTATAAAAGCCCAAATTTATAGAAAGCAATAAATAACCCACCGCGAGCCGAAAAGGGTTGCAGAATTAGGTTTGATTTCATAGATCCTACGTGATCTAATGAATGCATGAAAATCTCTTATGAGCGTATAGGAGAGTATTTGCAGACAGCATTTAAGATTATTCTTGAAAATGGAGGTTTTTATCCTCTGAAAGATCTTCGTGTCGATCTCGAGAAGCGACTAAACTTTAATGATTACGAAAAAGCTACTTATGCGAAGACTGGGTATGTTAGGTGGCAGGCAATTCTTTATTTTTATTCAATTGATGCGACAAAGGCCGGTTGGCTTCGAAAACAGAAGGGAGTTTGGCATGTTACGAACGAAGGGGCGGAAGTCCTAAAATTATCTCCGGGGAAATTTATTGAAGAAGCGAATAAAAAATACAAAGAATGGAAAGAAAAACAAGAGCCTGCTATTGCACTCGAAGATGCATTGGAAACTCTCTCGGGTAGAAAAACTATTACCACGAGCTATGAACAAGCTGAAGCTTCTGCTCGCGAAGAAATAAAGGATTATATCCAGGCGCTAAATCCTTATGAATTTCAGGATTTAGTTGCGGCGCTACTACGGGGGATGGGCTACTACACCCCTTTCGTGGCATCGCAAGGGCCAGACGGAGGGATTGATGTTCTTGCCTATAAAGATCCTATAGGTGCTGAAGGCGTAAAAATTAAAGTTCAAGTTAAGCATAGGAAAGATACGAAAGTCACAAATCAGGAAATCTCCGCCCTAAACGGACTTTTGCGTAATAGAGAAGTTGGGCTGATAGTTTCTTCAGGAGGGTTTAGTCAAGCAGCCCTAAGGGAAATGCGGACATCTAATAACCATATTGAGAAAATGGATTTGGACGATTTCATAAATTTTTGGGAGCAATATTACGACAAATTAGACGAGGAAGGACAGTCTCTGTTGCCGATCCGCAAAATTTCATTTTTAGCACCCGAGGAGTAAATTTTAGATAAGTAATGACTAAAATCAATCTCTCCGCGAGCCATAAGGAGGGTTTGCGAAAGGTTGAAGGCGCGGGGACTTATTGAAAGCAAGAAGGAAAAATATGAGCGCAAAAATTAGGCGAATAAAGTTATGAAAACAAAGTTTATCCTGCATGGTGGTTTTACTACAGGCGAGAAACAAGAAAACAACCCCTTCTTCCAGGAGATTTTGAGCAGTGCTCCGAGCGAGACAAAAGTACTGCTCGTTTATTTTGCCAAAGAGCCCGATCGCATTGCCAAAAACAGGGAAGAAGATATTGAGCAGTTTAACAGGGACAAGGGCGACAAAATACTATCTTTTGAAGTGGCTACTGAAGATTTGTTTCCGGAACAGGTAAAAAAGGCGGATGTCATTTACTTACACGGGGGACACTCGGGTAAGCTCTTGGATGCTCTGAAAAAGTTTCCTAATCTAGGGCAGCTCTTTGGCGGCAAAATAATTGCCGGCGACTCGGCTGGAGCCAACGTATTAACAGCTGCTTTCTACAGTCAGAAGATCGGAGTATCTGAAGGATTTGGCTTGGTGCCCATTAAGATAATCTCTCACTACCGGGAAGAAAACAAAGATAAACTCAATGAGGTAAGGCCAGAATTAGATACATTATTTCTCCCAGAATACCATTTCAAGGTATTTTATAGCGACACCTCCCACCGAAAAGTAGACAGGTCATGAAAAAATCAATTTTAGTCACCGGCATTGCTGGTTCCGGCAAATCTACGGTTTGCAGGGAATTAAACAAGCTGGGGTATAGGGCGCATGACATCGAAGACATAAGAGGTTTGTTCAGAATGCTTGATGAAAAAACCAGCAAGGTTTTCAAAGGATATAATAATGACCACCTTGGAAAAGTTAGAAGGGGAAGGTGGATTTGCAATATAAAGAGGCTGCAAAAATTTATTAAAAGCGAGAACAACCCCCTGGTTTTTTATTGCGGAACTGCTTCTAATATGGACGAGGTTATTCCTCTCTTCGACTTGGTTGTATTACTGAAATCAAGCCCTAAGGTTCTCCGGCAAAGACTGTCTTCGCGTAAGCCCGGCAATTTCGGTAGAACAAAAGAGGTTCAGGATTGGATATTAAGCTGGAAAGATCGGTCGGAAAAAACGAAGGGGAAAATGGGCGCAATTGTTATTGACGCAGATGGACGTCCGAAAGAGGTGGCGAAGAATATAATAAAAATCGCGACCGCTAAAAATTAGGCGAATAGGTTTATGGAAAATATCATATCGGGATCCGACTTCATTGCCTACTTAAAAACCCTGAATCCGGAGGATTGGGACGAAAAAGCCACTGAAAAGTGGACGGTGAAAGATGTTGTGGCGCATATGGTTGGCTGGGAAAAGGAAGATGCCCAGATCATCGGATCAATTTGGAAAAGCAAGAAAGCACCCTGGTTTTATGAGACGAACGATTATGATGATTTTAACAAAAAATCTGTTGAGCATTACAAAGATTACACCCCCAGTCAGTTGATAGGAGAATGGGAGAAATGGCGCAGGGCAGTCGAGAAAGAGATAAGCCGTATTGGAGAAGACAAAATGAAGGCTCGCCCCGACCTATTCGGATGGCTTTTTAAAAAAAGAGACGACGACCATTACAATCATCATTACAGGCAGATTAGAAAAACAGTGTCCTCCAAAAATGGTTCGACCCGACGATAATACTCGGGGCAGAGGCAGCCCGACTCACCACAGGCTAGGCGAATAGATCCGGTTTCCTTATTCGCTTATTCGCGCGAATAAGCGAATAGTAGAAAGTTGATTTGGGGAGTGTAGTTGTGTTATCAAAGAGCCAGGAGGATCACCTCATGGTTTTGACAGTGCAGGAAGCGGTCTCTGACGAGGAGGCCCGGGAGCTTATCGCGTCGGGCGAGGTGCGTGTTGTCTTGGTGGGAGATGTTCTGGCCGGCGCGTCCGAGGAAAGCGACCAGTCCTTCTGCCGGGTCTTCGCCAGCTCTGACATGTTGGCTGCCATCCGGCAAAGGATGAACTGGGACCATCCGCCGGATCCGGCCCTGGGTGACGACTTTGTGGTTGCCTGGGGCATGGACGCGG
>Ga0155804_112_pt2 | contig 8686 bp, 6 predicted proteins | sample RifCSPlowO2_01_FD_107458 | JGI IMG/M metagenome (GOLD analysis project Ga0155804, IMG submission 107458) | Candidatus Liptonbacteria bacterium RIFCSPLOWO2_01_FULL_56_20 | reverse complement strand
CAAGCGGCGAACGGCGCGCGGCCCGGCGTGTAGATTATCGCTAGGGGCGGCGTTCGGGGTTATAATAAACGGCATGGCAAACGAACTCGCAAACGCACAAGACCTCGTCGCGATCGAGGACGTCCGCGACAAGACGCTCATCCTCAAGAACGGCGGCCTCCGGCAGGTGCTCATGGTTGGCGGGGTGAACTTTTCCCTGAAATCGGAGGCGGAGCAGGGCGTGATCACGGTTGCGTACCAAAATTTCCTGAACGGCCTGAACTTCCCCATACAGATCATTGTCCACTCCAGGAAGCTGAACATAGAAAAATACCTTGCCACGCTTGAGGGCAGAAAAGACAAGGAGCCCTCCGGCCTTCTCCAGGATCAGATCGGCGAGTACAAGGCCTTCATTAACGGATTCGTGGCCGATAACGCTATCATGGCAAAAACGTTCTTTGTGGTGGTGCCGTTCGCTCCCATGGTCTTGCCGGGGAAAGAGACCGTCCTCGGCTTTCTCCCGTTCTTAAAGAGAAAGCGGGGCGACGAGGACAAAGCAGAAAAAGCCAAGGAGGCGCAGCGGGAAGAGGGCATCGCCCAGCTCAAACAGCGGGTGACCCAGGTCGTCGAGGGACTCGCCACGGTCGGCCTTGACGCGGTGGTGCTTGAAGACCAGCAGCTCGTCGAACTCTTCTATAATTTTTATAACCCGGAAACCATCGAAAGAGAAAAGGCGGGACGCCCTGAAGTTTAACTGTTGCCATGGCAGAAACATTTAGTGAAGCAAAAAAGATCATTGCGCCGGCTGGCGTGGAGGTGGGCGCCAACTCCCTGAAGATCGGCGCGAAGCTCGTCAAAACGTTTTTTGTTTTTTCTTATCCCCGCTACCTCGGAACTGGCTGGTTCGAGCCGCTCATCAACCTCCCGTTCCTTTTTGATATTTCGATCTTCGTGAGCCCGGTCGATACCGGCACCGCGCTCAAAAATCTTAGGAAAAAATCCGCCCAGATCGAGTCGCAAATCACCGACCAGCAGGAAAAAGGCCTAGTGCGCGACCCCGTGCTCGAAACCGCGCTGCAGGACATTGAGAATCTGCGGGACACGCTCCAGCAGGCGCAGGAAAAGCTGTTTTCAGCGGGCGTCTATGTCGCGATCTACGCAGACACCGCCGAGGAGCTCGCGAAGCTTGAGAGCAGGATTGTTTCGCTCATGGAGGCCCAGCTCGTCTATATCAAACCCGCGCTCTTCCAGCAGCTCGAAGGATTCTTCACTATCCTCCCGCTCGCAGAGGACCGCATCTCCGTAGCCACGCCGATGAACTCGGGGCCTCTGTCGTCGTTTTTCCCGTTCGTGTCCGAGAACCTCACTTCAGACGAGGGTATTATGTACGGGATCAATCGGCACAATAACAGCCTGGTCATTTTTGACCGCTTCTCGCTTGAGAACGCGAACCAGGTGGTGTTCGCAAAAGCCGGTAGCGGGAAATCGTACGCCACCAAGCTCGAGATCGTCCGCTCGCTCATGATGGGCACCGACGTGCTCGTAATAGACCCCGAGAATGAATACGGCCGTCTGGCAGAGGCGTTCGGCGGGAGTGTGTTCAACATCTCTCTCTCGTCGGAAGAGCACATCAACCCTTTCGATATCCCGATCATTCCGGAGGGCGAGCTCCCGGGAGACGTGCTCCGCTCGCATATCGTGAACCTTGCCGGACTCGCAAAGCTCATGCTGGGCAAGCTCACCGCGGAAGAAGACGCGCTCCTCGACCGCGCCATTACGGAAACATACGCGTCTCGCGAGATCATCGCGGGCCAAAATTTTTCGGATGCGAAACCGCCGCTCCTCGAAGATCTTGAGACGGTCCTCCGGAACCTCGAGGGAGGAAGGGGGCTCTCGGAACGGCTCTATAAATTCACCAAGGGAAGCTTTTCCGGATTCCTCAACCAGCCGACGAACGTGGACATCTCAAACCGGCTCATCGTCTTCTCCATCCGCGACCTTGAAGACGAGCTGCGGCCCATCGCGATGTATGTCATCCTTAACTTCATCTGGAATCTCATCCGGGCAAAGCTAAAGCAGCGCATCATGATCATCGACGAGGCGTGGTGGATGATGAAAGACGAGGCAAGCGCCGCGTTTCTCTTCGGGCTCGCGAAGCGCGCGAGGAAGTATTACCTCGGCGTCTCCACGATCACCCAGGACGTCGAAGACTTCCTGCGCTCTCCCTATGGGCGGCCGATCATCACCAACTCGTCTCTCCAGCTGCTCTTGAAGCAGTCGCCCGCGACGATCGACATCGTGGCGAAGGCGTTTGACCTCACCGAAGCGGAAAAAAACCTGCTCCTCTCGGCAGAGGTCGGCACCGGACTCTTTTTTGCGGGACGCCAGCACGTTGCGATCCAGATCATCGCGTCGTACTTCGAGGACCACCTCATCACCACGAATCCAAAGCAGCTGCTCGAGGAACGCGGCAAGTAGTCCTATGGAAGAAGAACAAAAGCCGTTCGGAACCGTCGATAAGGTCTTTTTGTTCATGATTGCGGGCCTCTCTGATGTCGCGGATCTTATAAGCGTTTTCGCATTCCCGGTGCCGGTGATCGGACAAGTGATTTACTTGGCGAACGCGTTCTTCATTTCTCCGCTGGTGTGGGCGGTCATACAATTCTGGTTCTTCGCCAGGGTAGGATTCGGAGGCCCGGGGCTTATAAGCGTCGCGGGTGGGCTGGGGAATATGATCGGGATACCTGGGAGCGAAACCCTGTCCGTGGCGATCGCCGTGTCGCTTGCAAACCACCCGAAAGCCTCTGCTTTAGCGGGACTCACAATGGGAGCGGGGGTCGGCGTTGCTGCTGCGCGCACAGCAGGCGCAGCCGCAGTTGAAGCGGGCGGCACTGCTGCGCGCGCGGGCGCAGCCGCAGCCGAAACTGGCGGAGCAGCGGCACGCGGAGCGGGCGCCGCAGAAACAGGAACAAAACTCGGCGCGGCAGAAGAGGCCCGCGAAGGGGTGGGCGCGGCCGGAAAAATATCCGAAGAGAGCTTCGGGATAAAAAAAGAGCCGTGGGAAAGGGTAGAAGAGCTCATGAAAAACCTCCCTGAACCAGAGCAGCCGAAAGAAGGAGACGAAGGAGTTGACCTTGACGACGAAACAGGCGCGGTTGACCTAAGGAAAGCGGCCTGAGAGGGATCGCCTTGTTTATGCAAGCACGGCCGGTGGTTCGGCCTCTTTTATTTTTTGCTCACCGCCCTCAATGATCGGTTTCACCACCACATAACGTCCCCGTCCCTTCCCTATGCTCTCTGTCGTCACCTCCGGGTGTGTAGCGAGTTCGAGGTGGGCGATGCGCCGCTCGTACGAATTCATCGCGGGGAGCGGGATCTCCTGTTTTGTGGCGAGCGCCTTCCTCGCGGTCGCGCGCGCAAGCTCGGTAATGAGGTTCTCGCGCTCCCGCCGGTAGTGATTCACGTCCAAAAACAGCGGCGGCTGGTTGTTCTTCCGCGCCACAAGCTGAATGAGGTGGTTGAGGCTCTCAACGATCGCGGGGAGGTTCTCTTTGATGAGCGCGGGGTCGTCAAAGATCACGAGCGAGCCGTGGCGATGCTCGTGGTCGATCTCGGCCTTGTAATCGCTGAATCCCATAAGCTCAGTCAGTTTTGTTATGTAGTGGTCCCAATTCTCCATGTTGTTGCCTGTTGATTATCGCTTGCTGCAGCACGGAAAAAAGCGACGTCGTGAGCCAGTAGAGGCCGATCGCGGACGGGAAGTTGTAGAATATGACGAACGTGAGGATCGGCCCGATAAAGATCATCTGGCGCCCCATCCGTTCCGTGGTCGAAAGCTCCCGCTTTTCCTGTGCCTTGGGCAGCCCGAGGCGCATTTGGACATACTGCGCAAGGGCTGCAAGACCGACGATTACGATACTTCTTTCCTCCAAATTAATCAAGCCGAGGAATTGGTGGCTTAGGTTCTGCGGCGCCTGAATAAAGGAGTACAGCCCGACGATCGTACCGGGTTTCAAAATATTGAGCACGATGTGGTAGAGGGCGATCAGTATGGGGAGTTGCAGTAGTAAAAGAAAAAATCCAGAGAACGGGTTCACCTGGTGTTCGCGGTACAGCGACATCATCGCTTTTGTTTGCTGCTCGGGGTTGTGGTGGTGGTCTTCCTGGATCTTCTTCAGCTTCGGCTGAAGCCGCTGCATCACCATCTGGTGCTTGGTGCTTTTTTGGAATATCGGGAACAAGAGGAGGCGTACCAGGGTGGTGAGAAAAATTATTGCGAGCCCGAGGTCGCCGAACGCAATGGTGTTATAAAAGAAGACCATGGCGTTCAAAAACGGCTGATAGAGGATGATGTTATAAAGGTATTGCATTGTGGTTTACGCGGCCCCTGCCGCAGGGTCTGCGCGCCTTTTCTGAAGAAGCCTTCTGAGGAGCGCGTCGGTCTCTTTTTTTAGTGTTGCGCGCGGGAGGTTTTTCTCTTGTGTGCGCAGGATAAAAAGGAGGTCGGCGCCGAGGCTCGGCCATCCGGAAAGAATGGCTGCGAGGCGCCTTTTTAATCTGTGGCGCAGAACGGCTTTTGGCTCGACTTTTGCGCTCACAATTACGCCGAAACGGTTATGATTCACTTGGTTTCGAGAGGTTTTTAGGGTGATGTGCGGCGCATTAAGGATCTCTTCTGGACGCCTCGGGGTGTTTTTTATCGACAGCCTTAGTTTTTTAGAGAACATTCATGGAATGAGACGCGCGCGCCGCTTCTTCCTCCGGCGCGCGAGCACGCGGCGGCCCGCGGCGGTGCGTGCGCGCGCCCGAAAGCCGTGCGTGCGTCCTCTTTTTCGTTTTTTCGGCTGATAGGTAAAAGACATTTTGATATCTTATCACGCCATGCGGTGTTTGCAAAATCGGCTCCTTGGTTGCGAAAAGAAATTGCTGCGCTGAAAAAGTTATGAACAGCTAATCCCCATTCGCCGCGCGTTGACGAACGCCCGGAAGCAACTACAATTATGGCGATGGATCCGGAGCGCCTTTGGCAGCTTGCACTAGCAGAGATAGAGGTTCAACTTTCGCGGGCGAATTTTGCTACGTGGTTAAAAAACAGCAGGTTGGTTGATAAAAAAGAGGGGGTGTTTGTTGTGTCGCTCCCAAATAATTTTGCCAAGGAGTGGGTTGAGAACAAATATCAAAAATTGCTTCTTGGGATCGTGCGGGGGTTTGATTATTCGGCGAAAAAAATAGAGTTTGTTGTTGACGGACAAAACGAGGCCCAGCTTGCTTCGAAAAAAATATCTGTCGCGGACCTCAGTCGTTTTGAAAACAGGATTGACCTTGATTTTCGTGTCGACCCGGAGACAAATCTCAATCCGCGCTATTCTCTGAGGTCGTTCGTGGTGGGCGCGTCGAATGAGCTGGCCTATACCGCCGCGACGGCGATCGTCCGCGAAGTTGGCACGAAGTATAATCCTTTCTTTGTATACGGCGGCGTTGGGCTGGGGAAAACCCACCTCGTGCAGATGATCGGCAACGAGATCCGCGCGCTCTATAAGGGACGGGTGCGGCCGCGCTATGTGTCCTCGGAAAAGTTCACGAGCGACATCGTGTGGGCGATACGAAACAAGCGGTATGAAGACGTCAAAAAAAGATACCGGGACATAGACGTGCTTATTATCGACGACATCCAGTTTATCGGCGGGAAAGAAAAGACGGAGGAAGAATTTTTCCACACGTTTAACGCGCTCTACGAGAACAACAAACAAATAATTATTTCATCAGACCGGCCGCCCCAATCGATTCCCACCCTCGAGGAGCGGCTCCGCTCCAGATTCGAGGGCGGGCTTATCGCTGACATCGGCTATCCGGAATACGAGATGCGCGTCGCCATCATTAAGGCGAAGCTGCAGGACGCGAAGCGGGAGCTGCGGGAAGAGATCATCGACCTTGTTGCTAGAAAAGTGAAGAAAAACGTGCGGGAAATCGAAGGCGTACTCAATAAGGTGCTTTTCTACCAGGACGTGCGCGGGGTTGACGTCACTGAGAAAACGGCGTCCGATATTATTGAAAAATCTGTTAAAAACTTCTCGCGGCGAGTGAGCGACGAGCATATCCTCAAGACCGTTGCGGAGTTTTTCGGTGTCTCTCCGGGCGACCTTGTGACGCGCGGGAGAAAAAAAGAAGTGGTCGAACCCAGACAAATTGCGATGTATCTTCTTCGGGACATCCTGGATATGTCGTATCCGTATATTGGGGAAAAACTCGGGAGAGATCACACCACCGCGATACACGCGGTCGAGAAGATTAATCAGGAGATAAACAAGAACTCCTCGCTGAATCAAAAAATTATCCTTATCAAAGAAGCTATTTACAAGAGCTGATCCTTTCCTCTTGCCGGCGTTATACACATTCTTTTTTCTGTCTACACCGCGACAAATAAAAGAAAACTTCTTTTCTCCACAACCCCAACAACAACCAACAACAAAAAGAATGAAATTAGTTGTTATTAAGAGTAATTTTAAAACCGGCCTTGGCGCGATCGAGCGCGTGAGCGGAGAAGGGTTGAATTTGCCGATCTTGAAAAACGTTCTCATCGAGGCGAGTGATAACGCAATTCGTCTTACCGCAACGAACTTAGAAGTTGCCACAAGCTATCGCGTGCCGGGAAAGGTGATCGAAAACGGAAAGGCCTCTGTGCCGCTTCGCGTGCTCTCAGACGTCATCACAAACCTGCAAAGCGAGCGGCTGAACCTCGAAAAAAAAGAAAATAGCGTTGAGATAAAAACAGAAAACTATTCGGCGACGCTCCAGGGGCTTTCTGCGGACGACTTCCCTCTCGTCCCAAAAATAAAAAACCAAAAAACCTTTTTGGAAATGAGTGGGGGGGTGCTGAAAGAGGCGCTTGCGCAGGTAATTTCAAGCGCGCAGCCGTCGGAGTTGAGGCCGGAGCTGAGCAGCGTCCTTTTCTGTTTTTCTTTCGAGAGCGTAAAACTTGTTGCGACCGACAGCTTTCGCCTCTCAGAGAAGACCATTCCGGAGAGCCAGATAAAAACAAACCACGAAAAAGAATTTAAAATCCTCATTCCCCTGAAAACCGCCCAAGAACTAATGAGAATTCTCAAAGAAGAAGAGAGCGTGGGAATTTATCACAACGAGAACCAAATCCTCTTTAAAACCGAGAATTTTGAGCTTATATCGCGCCTTATAGAGGGCAACTTCCCTGATTACAGCGCGATCATCCCCAAAGCATTCCACGCAGAAATTACCGTAAACCGGGAAGAATTCATCCAGGCGCTCCGTCTCACGGGGGTTTTCAGCACCAGGGCGAACGAGGTCCGGGTTCTGGCGCACGAAAATAAAAAAAACATAGAGATTTTTTCTACCGACCAGGCCCTCGGAGAGAATACCTACGTGCTGCCGGCGAAAAACCACGGAAAAACAAAAGAAGCCAACTTCAACCTGCGATACCTGCTCGACGGGCTGCGCGCGCTCAAAACAGAGGACGCGTTCCTTGGAATGAACGAAGACAATAAACCTGCGCTGCTTAAAGCGCCGGGAGACGCGTCGTTTTTCTATATCCTCATGCCGATCCTAAAAACATAGGGAGCAAGGCAGAGATCCGCAGAAACGCCGAGTCCGGACGGGCTCGGCGTTTTTATTTATACACAATCACCCCTACGCGCTCAGACGCGTTGTTTTGGTCCACCGCCTCTACTTCTAAAAGATTTTGGAGAAGGGCCGCCTGCGGCGTGAACGAGAACGACAAATCATAAAAAGAAGGAAGGCCCCCGGAAAGGTCCTTGACAAGCTGGTTGTTGAAATAAATCCGCACGCGGCTTAGCGGGTTTTGGGCGGAGATCTGCGCGCGGAGATTCACCGGGCCCCGGATAAAATCTCCGCGCGCGGGCGCCCGCATGGTGATGCTCGGGGGGGTCTGGTGTGCGCCGGCGACCGTTGCCGCACCAGCCGCCTGATTGAACGACGCGAAATTCGGGATGTTTTGCGACGCCCACAACAACACCCCAGGCTCCCAATTCTCAAACTGCGGATCGTTGGTCGGGTTCTGCGGCGGCGCGCCAACAGGATCGTCCCGGTCTACAGAGTAAAGAATAGAATGAACCCGCTGATTCCAGGCATAGTCGCCGCGGAGGATCGGCTTTGAGGCCTGCATTGCTTCCGGCCGGGCGAACGCTTCGCTCGGCAGATCTTTGAGCGCCCCTGCCATAAAGTCGTGCCAAATAGGGACCGCCGCGAGAATACTTGACCCGTGGCGCTGCATGGGCGCGTTGTCGTTGTTCCCCGCCCACACGCCGACCACGAGGTTTGGGGTGTATCCGAGCGCCCACGCGTCGCGATAGTCATTCGTGGTCCCGGTCTTTAGCGCAACGTCGTGGTCCGGGAAGACGGTGAGGGACAGGCTGTTTTGAAAAAGCCCAGCGCGCGCCTCTTGGTCGGAAAGGATGTTGTTTACAAGACGGGGATACTGGGGATCCACCACGCGCACAGAGCGGTCTTTGTATGATTCAAGAACACTCCCGTTCGCATCCCGAACCTCGAGGATCATGGTCTGGGGACGCAAAACTCCTTCCTGCGAAAGCACGCCGTAGGCGCCGACAAGCTCGACGAGTTTTACTTCTCCGCCGCCAAGGACAAGCGAGAGGCCGTAGCGATTGCGCTCGCCAAGCGTGGAGACGCCGAAGTTCTTCAGCGTCGCAAGGGTCTG
>Ga0155804_111_pt1 | contig 8754 bp, 10 predicted proteins | sample RifCSPlowO2_01_FD_107458 | JGI IMG/M metagenome (GOLD analysis project Ga0155804, IMG submission 107458) | Candidatus Liptonbacteria bacterium RIFCSPLOWO2_01_FULL_56_20 | reverse complement strand
CAAAAAAGTGAGCTTTGAGCACGTGGTGCGCGGAGAAAACAAGGTGGCGGACGGCTTGGTAAATAAGATCTTGGACAGGGAAGCGAGGGCGTGGAGATAAGACCGCGCCCGTCTGAGCTCCGAGAGCTTCCTCAAGGCCGCGCGGCGTCTTGCTTGTTGCAAATTACGGAATAGTATGCTATAATATACACGCTGGTAATTCAGGCGATCGCCCCCCACCACTTCTCATGTACTGCGTGTATGTTTTGAAGAGTGAGAAGGATGGCAAGCTTTATATCGGCATCACCTCGGACCTGAAAAGGCGCTTAGCTGAACACAATGCGGGTGCGAATCAGTCAACAAAACACCGCGGCCAGTTCCAGCTAATCTATTGCGAGGTTTATCGCAGCAAGAAGGACGCCCTGACTCGTGAAAGGAAGCTTAAGCAGTTCAAGAATGCGTATGCGGAACTGCGGAAGCGGATTCAAAACAGTTTCGAGTCAGCATGAGAAGTGGTGGGGGGAGGAAAGTCCGGACATCCACTCGTTCTTTTAGAACGGTTAAAATAGTACGGGCTAACAGCCCGCCGCAGCAATGCGAGAGGTGCGAGCAGAAACGTCCCGAGGCGAAAGCCGAGGGAGAGCCCAATCCCAAGCTAGTTGGCTCAACTCCGCGATAGGGATAAGAAAGCGGAGATGAAACGGCTAAATCCTTACTGGGTGCAAGGCCGTGCTCCAATTTTGTTCGCGAGTGCGCGAGCGAGCACAAAATTGAGAGCCCCGTCCGAAGCCGAAAGGCGGAGGCGGGGCCCCGCCGATGGCGGGGTGCTCAAAATTGTGACCTCGCTTCGCATCGGACAATTTTGGCAGAGTGCCGCATAGCCCGCAAGGGCTTGAATCTGAGAGCAATCGAAGATCCAGATAAATGACCGCCACCGGTTTTGTCTGCCGCAGGCGGGCAAAATCGGAACAGAATCCGGCTTATCGAATTGCCAGCGCCGATTTTACTCACGAGCGTAAGCGAGTGTTCGTAAAACCGAGCATCCCGACTTTACGCCGGGATACCAAAACCGCCCTGAGTTTATCGAAGGGCGGTTTTGGTTTACGGTATTGACTAGCGATTTATTTCCGGCCGTATCCGGTCAGTCACGCCGAGCTTTCGGAGGACATACAGCAGGCCCGCGATAAAAATGGTTGCCGTGGTTGCGAATATGGCGAGCCCGAGGCCTGCGAGGACGCCTATGCCTGCGGTCACCCAGATCACGGCTGCGGTCGTGAGGCCGTGCACCCGCTCTTCGGTCTTAAGGATGATGCCCGCGCCCAGGAATCCGATGCCCACCACGATGTTCGCGATGACCGCAAGAAAGCCGCCGTTCCGCGCTATGATCTCTGGGATCTGCTCCGGCGAGGGCGCGACAAGATAGGGGAGCGTGAGCGCGATAACGGAAAAGATGGCTGCGCCGGCAGAGACCATCATTGAGGTGCGGACGCCCGCTTCTTTGCCCGAGAGTTCGCGCTCAAAGCCGATCGCGGCTCCCAAAATAAGCGCAAGCACGAGCCGGAATATCATTTGTGAAAAGTCGAGCATTGGCTTAATATTACCATATCGCGTTTTATATATGAAAGAGTCCATGAGGATATTGACCAGCGAAACGCCGGAGCACGAAGGAGAAGAAGTGGAGCTCTGCGGATGGGTGCACGCCCGCCGCGACCACGGGAAGATCATTTTTATTGACCTCCGCGACCGGAGCGGCTTGGTGCAGGTGGTATTTTCACAGGATATCGCACGCGCGACCGAGCTCCGGCTGGAATATGTGCTTAAAGTGAAAGGCGCCGTAAAGAAGCGACCCGCGGCCATGGTGAACGACAAACTCCCCACGGGCCGCCACGAGATCGAAGCAAAGACCCTTGAAGTTTTGAGCGTATCAGAGGCCCTCCCGCTTCCGGTTGACACCGACGGATACGAGGTGAACGAGGAAACGCGCCTCAAGTATCGCTATCTTGATCTGCGCCGCGAAAGAATGCAGCGCAATATGCGCGTGCGCCACGCGGCTACTCAATTCATCCGCAACTACCTTTCGGATAAAGGATTTTGGGAGATCGAGACGCCCATCTTGACCAAGACCACGCCGGAGGGCGCGCGGGATTTTTTGGTGCCGTCCCGCCTCCAGCCCGGCAAGTTTTACGCCCTGCCCCAGTCGCCACAGCAGTACAAGCAGCTTCTGATGGTCGCCGGTGTGGAGAAATACTTTCAGATAGCCCGCTGTTTCCGCGATGAAGACCCGCGCGCCGACCGCGCGTACGGGGAATTTACCCAGCTGGACGTGGAAATGTCGTTCGTGAACCAGGAAGATATTTTGGAGCTTGCAGCAGATCTGTTCACCAAGCTGGCCACAGTGGTGTTCCCGGAAAAGAAAATTACCCGGACGCCATGGCCGCGTTTGTCGCACAAAGAAGCCGTGTCCAAATACGGCAGCGATAAGCCGGACCTGCGCAAAAACAAGAAAGATCCGGACGAGCTGGCGTTCGCCTGGATCGTGGACTTCCCGCTTTTTACCGAGCAGACGACGACCGACTTTTTCCACGGTTCCGGTTCGGCCAAATTCGCGCCGTCCCACCATATGTTCACTGCGCCGCACCCGGATGACATCGCGCTTTTGGATAGCGACCCGACCAAGGTCAGAGGCCTTCAGCACGATATGGTCTTGAACGGTTTTGAGGTAGGCGGCGGGAGCATCCGTATTCACCAGCCAGAGGTCCAGGAGAAGATATTTGACCTGATCGGTTTCAGCGCCGCGCAGAAAAAGCAATTTGAGCATATGCTCAAGGCGTTCACCTATGGCGTGCCTCCGCACGGCGGCATCGCTCCCGGCTTGGATCGTTTTCTCTACGCCGCTCTGGGCGAGAAAAGCATCCGCGAAGTCATGACGTTTCCGGCGAGCTCCGGCGGCAAGACGGCCGTGATGGACGCGCCATCCGAAGCTGATAAAAAGCAACTGGGCGAACTGGGGTTAAAAACGATCGCGTGAACCGTTATGGACGGCGGCTTTAATTTTCCCATCTTCCGGACGAAGCGCGAAGATGTCAAAAAGAGGTTCAATCTGAACGACCCGGCCGAACGGCAGGAGTATTTTGAGTTCAAAGCAGGCAGAGAGATCGCCAAGCTCAAGGAGTACTTTTCGCGCGGGGGAACATTCGTGGCGTATCTTTTGGGGAAAAAGAACTCCGGGAAGGGCACGTATGCCAAGCTTTTTATGGAGGTGGTGGGAGCCGAGCATGTTGGACATATGTCCATCGGCGACATCATACGCGACGTAGAGGAGGGCCTTTCGACGAGAGCCGGGAAAGAAGCGTTCCTGGAATTCGTACGCAAGAATTACCGCGGGTTTCACAGCACCGAGGAGACGCTCGATTTCTTTAAAAAACGGAGTACGGCCGTTCTCCTGCCGTCAGAACTCGTGGTCATGCTCATCAAATACGAGATCAGCAAGCGCCCGCGGCAAGCCATATTCGTTGACGGCTTTCCGCGCGCAATGGATCAGGTGACATATTCTCTGTACTTACGGGAGCTTATCGGCTATCGCGACGACCCGGACTTTTTTGTGTTCATCAGCCTGCCGAACGCCGTGATAGACGAACGCATCAAGTACCGCGTGATCTGTCCCATATGCAAGACGCCGCGCAGTATGCGCCTCTTGCCTACGAATAACGTGGGCTTCGATGAAGCGCAGAAGGCCTTTTACCTCATGTGCGACGGTCCTTCGTGCAAGAGCGCGCGAATGGTGTCTAAGGAGGGGGATGAACTCGGCGTGAAGCCGCTCGAAGAGCGCCTCGCGACAGACGGCAAGATCATGGCGCAGCTTTTGAAATTGCACGGCGTGCCGAAAGTGTATTTGCGAAATGCGGTTCCGGTCTCGCGAGCAAAAGAATATGCGGACGACTACGAGATCACCCCGGCGTATGAGTACGAATACGACGCCTCCGAGAAGCGCGTCAAGGTCACGGAGCGGCCGTGGATGGTGAAAGACGACGAGGGCGAGCTCTCGTACAGCTTATTGCCGCCCGCGGTATGCCTCGCGCTTATTAAGCAGACCGTCGCGGTGCTGGGGCTTGAGTGAGGTCAGGTACGGCCCTGGAAGGCGCGCACGATCGGATCAAGGTCGCCGTCCAGGATCTTTTCGATATGATGCCATTTCTTGCCTATCCTATGGTCTGTGACGCGGTCGTCCGGAAAGTTGTATGTCCTGATCTTCTCCGCGCGTTCGCCTGTGCCGATCTGTTCCCGTCTGCTCGTCCCGAGTTTTTTGGCCTCTGATTCGCGCTCTATCTCGTAGAGCTTCGCGCGGAGGATGACCATTGCTTTCTCGCGGTTCGCGTGCTGTGAGCGTTCGGTGCGGGAAGAAACGACAATGCCGCTCGGTCTATGGAGGATGCGCACTGCGGTTTCAACCTTGTTCACGTTCTGGCCGCCGGGACCGCCTGCGCGCGAGAACGTTGTTTCGAGGTCGCTATCGTTTATTTTCACCTCTTTCGGTTCCACTTCGGGCAGAACGGCGACCGTCGCGGTTGACGTATGCACGCGGCCGGATTTTTCTGTCTTGGGAATGCGCTGGACCCGGTGCACGCCGGACTCCTGCTCCAAGGAATCGTAGGCGCCTTCGCCGGAGAGCTCGGCGATGAACGTCTTATAGCCGTCAAGCGAAGTCGGATTGGTGTCAATGGCGCTCCAGCCCCATCCTCGCCGCCCTGCGTATTTTTGGTACATACGCACAAGATCACCCGCAAAAATAGCGGCTTCGTCGCCGCCCGTACCTGCCCGTATCTCAAGGATGACCTTTTGTACCATACAAGTTGAACGTGAGCTGCGAATATGCTATACTAACGGCTGTTAAGTCCCAGCCTATCATATTCACGACCATGCCTCAACAGGCGCCTCTTATATTGATCATTGACGACGAGCCGGAGTTCGTCGAGATCTTGAAGACGAAGCTTGTCTCCGTCGGGTTTCGCGTTCAAACCGCCTCTGGCGGCGAGGAGGGGATCCGCGAAATCAAGGCGGCCCCGCCCGACCTCGTTCTTTTGGATATGAAGATGCCGGGCTTGAGCGGCGCGGATACGCTCTTGAAGATAAAAGAAGATCCTGCGATGAAAGGAGTGAAAGTGGTATTTTTGACCAATTTCGGCGACCCGCGCGCGGAGTTTAGCGCGGACGAAAAATTCGCAAAAGACCTCGGCGCCGCCGGATATTTGAAGAAAACCGACGATCTGGATGCCATGGTTCAGAATATCCAGCTGTTCCTCCCTGCGGGACAATGAGAGAAAAGCCGCTTATCCTCATCGTTGATGACGAGAAAGATTTTACCGAGATCATAGGAGCAAAGCTCGAGGGATTGGGGTGCGACGTTATCGACGCGCAGAACTGGGCTGCGGCGGTGAAGCAAGCCCAGGAGCTCCAGCCCGACCTCATCCTTATGGATATCAATATGCCAGGCGTCTCCGGCATAGACGCGGCGATCGAGATGAAAAAAGACCCCAAGACCAAGAATATCCGGATCGCATTCCTCACGAGCATGAAAGAGCCGTGGCCCAGCCTCTCCGGCGACAACCAGGCCATCAGCCAGGAATTCGGCATGGACGGGTTTTTGGAGAAGACCGACGACCTGGACGCGCTCGCGGGCAAGATCCAGGAGATCCTCGCGAAACCATGAGGGAATTTTCCGTCTCATCCCTTCCCGAATTCGACAACCACGAGCTCGTGGCGTTTTTTGAGGATAAAAAAACCGGCCTCAAGAGTTTCGTGGCGGTTCATAACACGAATTTAGGGCCGGCGACAGGCGGGACGCGGTACTGGAACTACCGCTCGGAACGCGAGGCGCTTCGCGACGCACTTCGGCTCTCGCAGGCGATGACCTACAAGTGTGCTTTAGCTGGACTGTCGTACGGCGGTGGCAAAGGCGTTATTATGGCGAACTCGCACAATCCGAAAAAGAGAAAATTTCTTATCGCGTATGCAAAAAGAGTTAATCTTCTCCGCGGGAATTTCTATACTGGCGAAGACGTAGGTCTTACAACTGAGTACGTGAACACTTTAGCACGGCACTCAAAATTTATTATTGGTCGGGAGTCTCTGGCGGGGAATCCAAGTCCGTGGGCGGCGCTCGGAGTGTTCTATGCCATTTCTGCAGGACTTAAGGCGGTTTTTGGGACTGACGAAATGAGCGGTCGTACGTTTTCAATTAAGGGCGTAGGGAAAGTCGGCAGTGAGCTTTGTAGGTTATTATATGGACGGGGAGGAAGGATAGTTGTTGCTGATATTAACCAGAAGCGTATCAAGCAGATAAAAAAGCGGTTCCCAAAAGTTAGAGTCGTAAAACCAGGAGAAATCCATGAGCAACGCGTAGATGTATATGCACCCTGCGCGTTAGGGGATGAATTCAACGCGAAAACCATTCCGCGTCTGCAGTGTCATATTGTTTGTGGCGGCGCCAATAATCAGCTTTCGACGTCCGAAGATGGCCGTCGACTCCAACGCGCAGGCATTCTTTATATCCCGGATTACCTCGCGAACGCAGGTGGCCTTATTAATGTGGTTGCAGAACTTGATAGGAGAGGCTATAGCTGGAAGAGGGTGCGGAAACGAGTGCAAAACATCCAAAAAATGGCAAGGAAGGTTATCGAATTCTCGCGACGCCAAGATACTCCCACAAGCGAAGTAGCTGACCGTTTGGCCGAGTCGATTTTCAGGAAGAAGTCTAAGGGCTAGAGCCTTCGTTTAAGAAGGTCGTTCGTGGTATACTGGGGTTAAGGTGGAGAGCATAAGCCCTCAATTTTCTGTTACTGAAATTCTTCGGATGATTCGGACGAAGAAGGATGATTTTTGGTCCCGTGAGCGCGAGCGGCGGCCCCTGCGTCTTTTTCATGAAGTCGCGCGCCGCGTACCCGCGTATAAGGATTTTTTAAAGAGGAACAAGATTCAGCCGGAGAAAATCAGAACTTTCAAAGATTTCCAGCTAGTTCCTATAATCAGCAAGAACAATTACCTGCGAAAATATCCGCTAGAGAAGTTATGCTGGGACGGTACGATCAAGAAATCACTAGTATTCACCTCAACCTCCGGATCCACAGGAGAACCGTTCTATTTTCCACGGAGCGAACGCCTCGACTGGGAATACTCGATCCTCGCGGAACTTTTTCTAGGAAATAGTTCATATACTTCTAAAGGTTCGACTCTTGTGATTGTGGGGTTTGGCATGGGGGTATGGATCGGCGGACTTATCACTTATAAGGCGTTTGAGCTCGCAAGTCTGCGCGGCGAGCATAAAATCTCCATCATTACCCCCGGCATTAACAAGCAAGAAATCTTTAACGCGTTCCGCATACTCGCACCTCACTACAAGGAAACAGTATTAATCGGCTATGCGCCTTTTATTAAGGATGTGATTGACGAAGCAAGAAGCCAGGGTATCAATCTGAGGAAGCTTCATCTGCGGATATTAAATGCGGCCGAAGCATATACCGAAAAGTTTAGAGACTATATTGTGAAAAAAGCCAGCGTTAAAAGCGCTATTTTAGATACACTCAATATCTATGGTACTGCGGATATTGGCGCAATGGCATGGGAAACACCCATAAGTATTTTGATACGCCGTCTTACGGTCCACAACCAAGCGCTTTTTAAAGGCATCTTCAGTTCGATTCAAAAAATACCTACGCTTGCACAGTACAATCCATTATTTATCACCTTTGAGGCACCCGGCGGCGAGGTGCTTCTTACAGGCGACAATGCGATTCCACTTGTGCGTTACGCGGTAGGAGATCATGGAGGCGTTTCGAGTTTCGCCAGCGTTCACCAATCCCTAAGGGAATATAATATCAATATTAAAGAAGAGGCGAGAAGGCAAAAGGTTGAACAGCATATCTATCAACTTCCTTTTGTTTATGTGTACGAAAGGGCTGATTTCTCGGTGAAATTACATCTCCGTGATATATACCCCGAAATTATTAGGGACGTTTTGCTTTCTAAGCAGTTTAGTAAATTTTTGACGGGTAAATTTTCTATGACGACAAAATATAATGCGAAGCATAATCAGTATCTTGAGGTTAATTTAGAGCTGCGAAAAGGTAAAAGTGTAACCAAGCGTGCCGATAGGTTATTATACAGAGACATCTTGAAAGAGCTTTCTCTGAAAACCACAGGCCCCGGAAGTCCATCTGAATTTGTAAAGAGGCCTAATTTAATAAAGATTAGTTACTGGCCGTACGAGCATCCGCTCCACTTCAAAGCGGGCATCAAGCAAAAATGGGTGAAAAAACAGCCATGAAGCCGATAGCGTTTGAACCGCACAAAGAAAAATTAGAGGAGTTTATGAAGCGCATTGACGTGCGCGAGGTGCTTGATTATTACGAGGCGATGCTCAAAGAGCTGTTCCTCATCCGCAATCCGCAGTACCGGTTCAACCCGAATTACGAAACAGAGCTCGCGGCGTTCATAAAGGAGCACGCGGGCGGGAAGCCGCTTGGAGAAGCGGGCAATTGGTTCTACTTCCCGTGGAGCAAGCTTCTCGTGCATTACCTTCCTGACGCGATGCATCAGGAGCTGCGGACCGCGCGGAACAAGAATCTGATCACCGCGGATGAGCAGGCGAAGTTCTACAATTTCTCGGTCGGCGTCGCGGGATTGAGCGTGGGGAGCCACGCGGCGCTCACGCTCGCAATGATGGGAGGCGGGCGCGTAGTGAAATTGGCGGACCCGGACGAAATATCCGGCTCCAACCTG
>Ga0155804_104_pt2 | contig 12609 bp, 6 predicted proteins | sample RifCSPlowO2_01_FD_107458 | JGI IMG/M metagenome (GOLD analysis project Ga0155804, IMG submission 107458) | Candidatus Liptonbacteria bacterium RIFCSPLOWO2_01_FULL_56_20 | reverse complement strand
CTGTCGGCGCAGATCGGGACGTTCAAACTCACGCGCGAGTTTGTCCCACGCTGCAAAATTAAGATCGCGGGAATCTATGAACGCGCATAATTCTCTGCTCTTCGAGAGCCGCCATGTCCACAGATCCGAATCTTCAATATAGGCAATGAGCTTAGGCGTCGGCTTCTCGGGATGGAAATACTTCCAGGCGAGCACTGCGCCGGAATGCCGAAGCGAGAACGAATAATCATGGGTCGCCTTTACCGCCTTTTCGGCGCTTATATGATGATCAATGGCGGTGACGCGCTTGTTATCGCGCATCAGCTTGCGCAAAACCTCTGGCGATCTATACGCGAAGTCAATAAGATAGATATCTTTATTCACGAGGCCGGGCGGCGGAGTATCCCAGTTCGGTGCAGGGACGTAGCGCGCCCGGTCCCCGAATTTTTTCCGCGCAGCCCATGCGCCGCCAAACCCATCCGGACAATCGCCGTGGTAAATGACCACGATCTTCTCCTGTATGGAAGAACTCATATATCTGCATTATACCAAAAAAAGCGAAGGGCCTTTCTCCGAAGAAAGGCCCCATGAAATTCCGGTTAGAGGGGGGTGTTCATCCGCACCTGAAACGAGGTCAGCCGATGAGGTCAGCCGCCCCAGCGACTCACGACGCCGTCAGCGGCGCGGATACATCCACCCGCCCTCTCCGGAACGGATGCTGCAGCTGGAGACCCGGGTTGCGCATACGTAGGTGTACGCTGCGCAATGCCGGTTTTTGAACGGATTTCAGGTTATCCGTCCATGGAACAGCCCGCGTGCGCTCCTCGCCGCCCCGATATCTCTGTCGTGGGGGTTGGTGCGGACGCAAAGCTGCTGCGCCACTTAATTCCTTCCATTCCCTTAGGAAGGAATTCAGGATCCTTGAGGCGCAGACTTGTTTCCTGCCTTCTACCTCCCGAAGATTTTTCTCGAGCGCGGCCGCGGTGAAGCGACGGCGCTGATTTCCTTTTGCCCGGGTCCTTATTCCGGGCGCGAGGATCCGTACGTCCCCCATGCGTCCTCCAGTTTCCTTTTGGACGCGGGGTTGGCAACGTACGCTGGGGCAAAAGCAAGCATCCCGAGAACCACCCGGTCCTCTTCTCCTTGCTATGCGCGTACCCAGATCTTCGTTAGTAGTAACAGCACCCACACTTGAACTTGCTGTAAATTACGCTAATCGTAAGGCTACACCCCGGGGAAAACCCGGGTCAAGCCCCAATGTGAACAACCGGTGGATAACTGATCTACTTTGATTTAAACGCTTCTTTTGGCGAAAGACCGATCGCGCGGCGCGCAGGCCAGAATCCGGCGATGATACCGATGAACGCAGAGAGGCCGAGAATAAGTCCGACGAACCACAGCGGCGTGATGAAAAGATCGAACGGCTTGCCGCCAAGACGCGCGGCGAGGATACGCAGGCCGAAATTCAAGAGCTGGCCCCCGCCCATGCCGAGAATGATCCCGGTTCCCCCGCCCGCAAGGCCCATGATGACCGACTCCGCGAGGAACAAGTTCCGCACGTCGCGGTCGGTCGCGCCGATCGCTTTCATCACGCCAACCTCGTAAATCCGCTCAAGGAAACCGACGATCATGGTATTGAACATGCCGATCGCCGATACGATGAGCGCGGCGACGCCGAACACGCCAAGCGTGATCGTGATGACGGTGAGTATCTGCTGGGCCTGCCGCACGAGATCCAGCCGCGCCGAGATCAAGAATCCCTTTTCAATGAGCCGGTCGCGCAGGGGCTCCACCACCGCAAGCTCTTTGGCCTTTACCAGCGCCTCCTTGAAAAAAGAGGGTTGTTTTTTAAGCAGATAGCCCGGGACAAACACGATCGGCGGCTCTGCGTCGTCGGTGATGATCCCCCTGATCCGCAGGGGCTGCGTCGCGGGAACGTCTTCGGTGATGTCCGAGCCCGGGCTCTGGAAAAACGCCTTGAGCGGAACCTCTTTGCCCAGGCTCGAGGCGTCCGATTTGAGATTCACGAGCCGAAGCGCCTGATTGGTGACCACGATCCCGTTTTCTCCCTCGTGCACGATTGTCCCGATATCCGGAGTGAGTCCGGCCAGGCGGAAATAGTTCGGCTCAATGATGCGCACGAGAATAAGCCCGGAGAAGCCGTCCTGCGAGATCTCTCCCGAAAATTCTGCGAGCGGGCTTACCTCGGCGGCGGCAGGAAGTTCCAGGATGTCCTTCAATTGGCTCTCCTCGATATTGAGGGCGCTTTCCGTAGGGTAAAATGCGGTGAGGGTGATCAAAGAATCTTCGGTCGTGACCAACTTCCCCAAGAGAATGTACTGGAGCCCGTATCCCAGGGACACGAGAAACACCACGGTCGCGATGCCGACCGACGTTCCGAGGATCGTCAAAAACGTCCGCGCCGGCTTCACGGTGAAGATCCGCGTGGACAGCCGCAGGAGGTCAAAGAAACTTAGGTGATGTGAAATGCTTTGCTCGGTTGCCATACGATATAAGATTATACGCCCTGCAGCGAACCGGCCGGACGTTTTTCGCCGCGCGCGAGCACCAATTCAAGTTTTTCGGAGATCCTTTGCGTCGCGCGGAACGGGAGGCCGACGCCATACTGCTTCTTCGGAAGATTCAGAATCTTCCGGAACGCCTCCGACCCGATCACATTCCTCAGCCGGTCCGAGATGAGCTCGTCTATCTGGATTTGCTGAAGCTCGTTCACGGTGCCGTGATATCCCTCGAGCAGCCACGCGCGAATGCGCTCCACTTCGTCCTTGAGCGGCGATTCCGGATTGCGCTCAAGCTCCGTGTAGACCTCCTCCACCTCTTTCTTCTCCGTGAGAATATCTTCCACGTAGCGGCTCACCTTGAACGCTTTTTGTTTCCATAAGCCGACGCCGCCCTCGCGGAACGGGCGATCGAGCACGCCCCGAAACACCTCGCCGTCAATATGGCCCGCGAACCGCTGGCTCAAAAAGTATTCAAAGCGCTTGATCTCCTCGAGCGAATAACCGCGGAGGAGCATGCTCGCGAGCGACCGCACCACGACTTCGCTCTTGGTGAGCTCCGGCGAAAGCTGTTCGTAGAGGTGCTGGGATAGAGATTCTGCGATCGTCTTGGGCTGCGACTCTTCTGTTTTTACGACCGCGCCGTCCTTGACGTAGAAGATCCTTTTCACGTCCTTAAGGCTCCACGCCTCGTGGGTGACCATGATGATCGTGCGGCCGTCTTTCTCGTTCAGTTCCTTGAGGAATTCGAGCACGCGCTGGGCGTTCGTGGAATCAAGGTTGCCCAGGGGCTCGTCCGCGATAATGATGGGCGGATTGTTGGCCAGGGCGCGCGCAACGCCCACGCGCTGCTGCTGGCCTCCCGAGAGCTCGAACGGCAGACGGTCGGCCAGCTCTTTGATGTCCAGACGTTCAAGAAGTCGCATCGCTTCGTTCCGCGCCCTCGCAGACGAGATGCCCAAAAAAGACATGGGAAGCGCAACGTTGTTCAAGACCGAAAGCGACGGAATAAGATTGAACTGCTGGAAGATCATGCCCACGCCCACTTGCCGGTAGATCGCAAGCTCCTGCTTCGAGAACGAACCGATGTCGCGGCTATTCACGAAAATCTTCCCCTGCTGGGACTGCTCGACGCCGGCGATGAGGTAGAGAAGCGTCGTCTTGCCGGAACCTGACGGCCCGAAAAAAGCGGCATATTCTCCCCGTCCGATCTCGAGGCTCACGTCCTTCAGGGCCCAGAGCTCGGACGGCTTGCCCTTGTCGTACCAAAAGTTGATATGCTCCAGCTTGATAAGGGAATCCATTGCTTACGGCTTCTTGCAGAGTTTTTCCATGAACGCGATGAGGTCCCGCGGCATGCTCTCGTCTTTTTTGAGATACCCGGCGGCGCCCAGCCGCTTCGCCTCATCCTGAAATGATTTCTCGCCGTGCGCCGAGAAAATAACCACCTTGATATCGCGCAGCTCGGGATCCTCCTTTATTTTTTTCAGAAGATCAAAGCTCGCCTCAGGCGTGGAAACGCTGCGCTCGCCTTCTTTGACCGGCACCACGAGGTCAAGAAAAAGGATATGGGGGCGCGTTTTGGGGTTCCTCACCATTTCCTCCGCTTTTTCAAGGCTGCTGGTCACCTCCAGATCGTATTGCCGGTCAAGGCCGTGGATCCACACCACGTCCCGGAAATAGATCCGGATCATCTCGTCGTCGTCCACTAAAAGGATTTTTATCTTTCCCATGGCGCGGTACGGCTACTGACCGACGTTCCGAAGGAACCTGAACGTTTCCTCGAAATTCTTGAAGATGACGTCTATGACCGACTCTGCTTGCCGCGGAATGATGGTCGCCCGGACCGGCAGCATTGCCTCGTTCCCCGCCTGATCAGCAGACGCGACTTGGACGCGGTAGATGGACCCCGGCCGGAGATTCGACACCAGGACGACGTGGTTCGTCACAAAATTGTCCGTGATCTCCGCTTTTTGGGCAAGCTGTTTATCCGGCACCGCCGCGCCGCTCCCCTCTTCATAGTACACGATTGACGTGGCCGGCTCGTCAGTCTTCCACGACACCACTGCTTGCGCGCGGTCCGTCCGCTGGGGTATGAGCGAGGTCTCGATCTTGAACGAAGAGATCACGGGCGGCGTCACGTCGCGGCTCGTCGTAACCCGGATGGGGCTTACCGCCTCGATGAGATTGCCTTTTTCGTTATAGCCCGAGACCCTCACCTCGTAGAGGGTGCCCGGAAGAAGGTTCTCTATGCGCACCTCGTGGAACGCTTTTTTGCTCTCGTCGATCTTCCTGTCGATCTCGCCGGTGATAAGATTGCGATACTCGACAATGGAGTCGGTCGGCTCATCGGTTGACCACACGACCAGGAATCCGTCCTTTTTCACCTCCACCACGCGCGCCTGGATCTTCGCGGCCTTTGTCACGAACGTAAGGTCTGCGCTCTTCGAGACCGCGCGCGGCAGGCTGAACGACTTGACCGTAAAGTGGTAAAGGGTGTTCGGCTTCAAGTCGATGAGACGCATGCGGTGATCGGTGACCTTGTTCGCGGTGTCCGAGACCTCGACCGCGTACGGATTGGCGTTTTCGGTATTATAGTCGTCCTCGCCCGCGTACTGCACCACGGAATACGCGTTCACGTTCGTTCTCCAGGTGATCGTCGCGGAATTTTCCGTGACATCGGTCGCCTCTGGCCGGCTGATGAAGGGCGGCACGATGCTCGGCAGAACCGATTCAATGACGTTCTCTATCTCTTTCCCGATATCCTCGGAGTTCTCAAGCGTGACCAGACTCGGCACGGCTTCTGCCAGGAATTTCGTGGTAACCGTCTGGTCGGGCGAGAATGCGGCGTTGCCGAAATTGTCAAGCGCCTTCACCCGAAAATGATACTCTGTCCCCACGCGCAGGCCGCCCACTCGCACGCCGTGGTTTAACGCATAGCTCGCAGAGCCAGCGCTCGATCCATAGCTCGTATCCCCGCCGTATTCCACGAACGCCACCGAGGACTCGCTCGTCGTGAACGTTACCGTCGTGTTGAACGCCCCGGTCGAAGTGGCCTCCACAGAACTTATCTTGGGCGGCGTGGTGTCCCGTTCGGGCGACGGCGCGCCGCCGGCAACGACCACCGTCACCTGGCCGGTCGCGGTCGTGCTGAACGTCTGCTCGGAAGACACCCCCTCATTCCCGGCCTCGTCGTCCGATTTCACAAGAAAATAGTATGCAGTCGAAGGAGAGAGCGAAGAGAGCGTGACCACGTGATACGCGGAAAGGGTGTTGTCTTTCGCGGTTGTGTTCTGGTACACGCCGGTCGCCGTACCGTACTGCGCCTGCGTGGTCGCCGGCTCGTCGGTCTGCCACACGATAACCGCTTGGGCCGAGCTGATCACCGGCGTCGTGATATTCGAGATGACCGGCGCCTTGAGGTCGCGGGTGGTCGTGAACGTATAGTAAGAATTATTGTTCGTATCGATCGAGGTATTATCGCTCGCGTCCGTGGACTGCACCTTATAGTAGTAGGCGGTCCCCGGGGAGAGACCCGTGAGATTCACCCGGTGCTGATGCAGGGTAGAAGTCGGGCCGCCGACCATGCTCCCGCTCCCCGCCTGCGTGCTTCCGGACAGCGACGAGTTGATCGAGTAGGTAACGTAGGAGTTGGAGTCCGTGTCGGTGTTCCAGAAGATCGTCGCACTCCGGTCTGCCACGTTGATCGCGGTTACGCCGGAGATGACCGGGCCGCTCGCCGTAGTAAAGCCGTACCCCGCCCCGCCGTTGTCATCGGTCGCGGTATTCCCAAAAGGATCGGTTGATCGCACACGGTACTTGTAGGCGGTATTGGGCTGGAGGCCGCCGACGACGACAGAGTGCGAGGTGACGAACGAGGCGACCTCGGTGCTCGACGCGAACGACACGCTCGGCGAGACAGAGTGCCCGACGCTCGAGCTCGAGACCTCGTCCGTTGTCCACGTGATCCTCGCCCATGTGGCCTGGGTTTCGGCTACCGCGACGCTTGATATGGCGGGCGGAGCGGCATCGGTCCCTCCCTGCCCGTCCGGCCGGTCGCTCACGACCGAACTGTAATCCGCGACATCGCCGTCGGTATCCACAATGCGCACCCTGTACGAGTACGTGGTCGAAGAAGAAACGTCCGGGTCAAGATAGTAGTTCGTGCTGCTGCTCAGAATGTTCGTGAGGATCGAGTACGCGCCGCCGGTCGAACGATGCACCTCGTATTTGCTGAATGTAGCGCTCGTGGTCGCGGCATACACGTTCCAGGAAATGAACTCCTTGAAATCCGACGTCCCGATGTTCGAGATGTCCTGGATGTTCATATTCGAAGCCGGAGCCGGCGCAACCGCGGTTGCGGACGTGGTGTTCCCGTAGGCGTCGCGCGCCTGCGCGTACAGCCGGACATAAGACGTCGTACCCGTAAAATTCCACGTGGTGCTCGCTGCGGTTGACGTGGCACCCACGGTCTGCCACGCGCCGCTCGTGCCGTTTGCGCCGTCCGCAGAAAGGTCGCTGTTATTCGAGAGCCGGTACTCGATGTCCGAATCATCCTGGATCGTGAAATTAAGACTGCCGCCGCTTACGTTAATAAGAAGCGTCGAGGTCGGCTGACGCGTATCCAGGATGAACGCGCTTGATGTGGCGTACGCAGTGTTGTTTGCGCCCTCGTTGTCGTTCGCGAGGATACGGATCTGAGCGGCAGGAGCATAGATGCCCGGTATCTGCGACGTAGCATTCCAGGTCGCGGTATACGCCGCATAACTCACTTCGGAGACCGCTTTGTCGCCCAGGTCGCTTGCGCCGAGATACGGCGAGCCAATGGCGACCCACCCTCCGCCGATGTCGTACTCAAACGAAGGCGTAATATACCCCGGGTTGACCGTGCCGCTCAAGGTGTCGGGGTCGCGTATGCTGTAGCTTATGCTCACCGCGGAAGAGCTGTTTTGCGAAACTGAAACGCCATTCGTGCCATAGCCCGGATTGAACCCCGGAGCAGCGTTCACCACGTATCCTATGGAGACGTCGTACACCGTAGGCGTATTTGCTCCAGTCGAGGTAAGCGTGACTTTGTATTGAAACCAGCGATCCTCGGAGCCGTCTTTGAGCGCGGCGGGGACGGCCGCGGTCGGACAGGTAACCACTCCGGAATTTTTGCTGCAGCCGCCCGTTGCGTTCGTAAAGTCGTACCACGTCGCCGAACCCAGGCTCGAAGTCGCGCTCGCGGCGCGCACGGATATCGTAACCGTGGTGCCTGAAGGCAATGACGTGTCTTCGGTCCACGACACGCTCGCGATGGTATTCACGCTGCTGGTAGAGTCATACGCGGAAGAAATAAGTGCCTGTGAAGAAGGATATGTGAAGCCAAGATGCACTACCACGCCGGATTCGCCTGCCGCATACGCGCTATTCGTGCTGGAAAGGCCGGACACGTGCGTGAATGCCTGCGCCTGACCTCCGAAGTTGACATTCAGGTTGGTCCAGCTCGTCCCGCCACTCGTGCTGTAGATCGCGGTCGAGGATGCGCCGACCGCAAATCCCAGGGAAGCATCCTTGAAATAGACCCCGTACAGCGGCGCGGTTACGCCGCTTGTCGCGGTTGACCAGCTCGTGCCGCCGTTTGCGGTTTTGACGATCGTGCCGGCCGCGCCGGCCGCGAAACAATTGCTCGCATCCGTGCAGTACACCGAGTAGAGATCGTTTGCCGTGCCGGATGTCTGGTCGGCCCATCCTGCGCCGCCGTCTGCGGATTTTTTTATCGCGCCGCCGGTCCCCACGAGCCAACCCGTGGAACTGCTTATGAAAAACGTGTCTAACCAGGTTGCGGTCCCTACGGTGCTCGTGGTCCAGGTCGTCCCGCCGTTTACTGTCCTCGCGAACTCGCCTGCGTCAGCGCCGGTCCACCAGCCCGTGCTCGAATCAGTGAAATGAAGGCTGTTTATGCCCGCGCTGGATGACCCGCCCGCATCGTTCATCTGGATCGTCCAATTCGCCCCGCCGTCAGTGGTTTTATACACGTCGTCGTTTCCTGTCGCAGCCCAGCCCGTGCTCGAACTCACGAAAAAGACCTCTTGGACGCCGGAAAGCGTGCCCATGCCGGTCCAGGTCGCGCCTGAATCCGTGCTCCTCCAGATAAGAGGATCGTTCTGGAAAAGCAGGGTGCTCGCATCTACCATGGCAATGGAATTGCTGTCCGGAAGCGTGCTCGCGCTTACGGGATACACCATGCTCCAGTTACTCCCGGCATTCGTAGTTTTGTAAAGGCCGGACGAATTGCCGGTTGAGCCGAAAAACGCGTACGCAGTGCTCGCATTGACCGCAAACACATAATTCGGCCCGAGGCTGAGCGGCGGGGTCAACACAGTCCAGTCCGTGCCGCCGTTCGTAGTACGCGCAATGTTTCCGGTGTTAAACCCTGCTATCCAGCAGACATCTGAAGAAGGGCAGTTGAGCGACGTAATGTTGTTGATGATATTGCTGGTCTGCAGAGACCAGCTTGCGCCGCCATCAGTGGTTTTATAGATCAAGCCGCTGTCGCCTCCTACCCATCCCGTAGACGTGCTTACGAAATATACGACGTTCATCGCCACGATACTCGAAGTTGTCTGCGTCGCCGGCGCCCATGTGGCGCCGCCGTCAGTAGTCTTGCATACGCGGCCTGCCTGACCAACCGCGTATCCGTAATCTGAGTTCGGGAAGTGCACATCGTTTATACCTGTGGCTGGTGCGTCGCATCCGGACCCTACATCGCTCCAGCTTGTGCCGCCATTCGTGGTCCTGAAAATTTCGCTTGTTGCGACTCCATTGCGGCGCACTGCGATCACCGTGCTTGAGTTTATTGCGAAAAGACCGTGCGTGCGGTTGTCCGACGGGAAATCCGCAGTCGAAGACCACGTGACGCCGCCGTCTGTGGATTTGAACACGGTATTCGCGTTGGCATTGCTGCCGGAGAAAGAAGCGTACCCGACATTCACGTCTACAAACTGAACGTCGTTCAAAAAGCCCGTCTCGGATGCGCTCACCACGGGTGTTTCTGCAAACGTCCACGTACTCCCTCCATCCGTGGTTTTCCGAATCAGACGCGTAGAAATTCCGCCGCTCAGAGCGCCGTCAGCGGTCCAGCACGTATTCACGTCCAAACAAAATATTCCGGTGCTGTACTTACCGCCGGATTTATAGGTACGCGCGACCGTAGCCGAAAGGAAAATGGCCGCGCCCGCGCTTATGCCGCTGTCTTTTGACTCATACTCGGTCCAGTTCGCGGGCGGAGGGTGTCCGGTTGCATTCGAGGTCTGCGTGTCCCAGGAAGTTTGAGTGAACGTAGAACTTGCCGCGGATGAAAAGTTGGAAAACAAAAATCCCGCGACAAGCACTCCTGCGGAAACAGCCAAAAGCGCCCAATGCAGCGGCCTAAGATGATGCGCTGCTCGCGGCTGGATTGCGGCATCCTGCGTTGCTTCGTTTTCGCGCCACATACGTGCTGATGACCTCATTATTATATTACCACGTTATGCCACACCTGCACGCATAAAAATGTGGATTATTGCGCGCCGTTGCGCGGGAACGCGAAAAAACAGCATTCCTGCGGCATTGTCCGCGCATCGCGGCAAATTCTTCCTTGTTCTTTCAGCGCTTTTTGCCCCGCGCGGCGCGCGTGCGGTGAAGGGCCGAAATTCCGGGCAATTTCTCGCCCGCGAGAAAATCGAGCATAGCGCCTCCTCCGGTTGAGATGAAACTGAACTTTTTGTCCAGACGGTACTTTTTCAAAAACATCACGGTTTCCCCGCCGCCAGCGATCGAGAACGCGCGCCTGTTTGCCGCGATCGCCCACGCAACCGCAAGTGAGCCCTTTGCGAACCGCGGCTCTTCGGCAAGCCCAAGAGGGCCGCTCCAGATGATTGTCCTTGCCTGCCGTATCCTTTTCTCGAATTCGCGGATGGTCCGCGGGCCGATGTCGAGAATGGCGTTGCGCCGGGTTATCCAGTCCGACGGCAATATCAGATTTTCATAGCGCGAAACCGCCTTGAGCATTTTAAGATCACTGCGTTCGCGGTCAATGAGCGAACGGCCGACATTCATTCCTCTTACGAAATGAAGCGTGTTTGCGGCCGCTCCGCCAAGCAAAAACCAGTCTGCCTTTGCCCGGAAATACCGGAGCACGCCGAGTTTGTCGTGCGCTTTGCCGCCGCCCAAAATGATGACGAGCGGATGTTTCGGCTGGGTGAGCGCGTGCGAGAGAAACCTGATCTCGCGCTCGAAGCCCATTCCTCCATAGCTCGGGAGAAATTTCGTGATCGCGTCAACAGACGCGTCGTCCCTGTGCGAAACCGCGAATGCGTCGTTTACGTAAAAATCTGCAAGCGATGCGAGCTCTCGCGCAAGCCGCGGATCATTCGCATCCTCGCCGCGGAGAAACCGCAAGTTTTCCAAGAGAAAAACCGACCCGCGAGGCGCCTGCGCCGTCTTGCGCCGTATCTCCTTGAATCGGAAGTGCGGGATAAACCGGATTTTTCTCCGCAGGAGCCGCGCGAGACGCATAGCGTCGCGTTTGAGCGAAAGTTTTTTCTCGAATTTCACCGGCTGTCCTCCGGCGATCTTCACTCCGCTCGGCCTGCCGCGGTGGCTCACGATCACGACCGTTGCCCCGCGCCGGAGAAGCAGCTTGATCGTCGGCAGCGTCGCGGTCATTCGCCACTCGTCTTCGGTGTTAAAATCCAAACGCAGAAGCGCGGTGCCGTGAAGCGCCCTCGAATTTTCTTTGCTCACATATCGGATCACAGCCAGTTCATTATACTATACTGCACCGGCTCGCTATAATGAAATAATGAACAGGATGTCTGCGCGGAAAAAAATAGCGATCCTTGGAGGCGGATTCGGCGGCGTACGGGCCGCGATGGTAATCGCAAAAAAACTCAAGGGGCTGAATTTGCTTGCGTATTACGAGGTAATCCTGCTCGACCGGAGCGAACACCACACCTACACCCCCCTTCTCTATGAAGTGGCCACTACTTCAAAAGAAACCGCCGACATATACCGCCTGCATGAAGTAGCCACGCACGATCTTGCGCGCATCACGAGCCATCTTCCCATAACCCTTATCCGCGCCCGTGTGGATACGATAGACCTGCCCCGCGCAAGTATCCATATTGCGGGAGGAGCGCCGATCCATTGGGACATCCTCGCAATCGCTCTCGGATCAGAGGTGAATTTCTTCGGTATTCCGGGGCTCCGCGAGTATGCGCTCACCTTTAAATCATTCGAGGATGCGATCCGGATCAGGAATACGCTCTGGAACGCCGCCATAGAACACCAAGGCGATATCAAAGTGGCGATCGGCGGCGGCGGATCCTCCGGTGTCGAACTCGCAGGCGAGCTCATGGCGTGGTGCGGCGAACTTCAGAAAGAGTTCCCCCGCTGCCGGTTGAGCGTCGCCATAATCGAAGGAGCGCCCACGATCCTTCCCGGATTCACGCAAAAGGTGATCGCGGTCGCGCGGAAACGGCTCGCGCGCCTGGGCGTGAAACTCATCGAGAGCGAAACGATCGAGAGCGTCGAACGCGGCCGGGTGATCCTCAAAAGCGGACAGGCGATGCCGTTCGACGTGTTTATTTGGGCCGGCGGCGTGAAAGCTCCGCAGCTTCTCAGGGATGCGTCCCTTAAAACCGAAACGCGCGGCCGCCTCGAGGTAACGCGCGAAATGGAATGCATCCCGCAGCCGCTCATCAGTGCATTTCGCCAAAACGCGTATGCGCTGGGCGACAGCGTATGCGTGTATCATCCTAAAACCCGGCGTCCTATCGCAGGCGTCGCGCGCGCGGCAATTTCCGAAGCCAATGTCGTGGCGCACAACGTCCTCGAGGACATCAAATCCGAGCGGAACCCGTCCTATACGCCGTTCAAAAAAACATTCCAGCCCATGGACTATCCGTACATTATTCCCATAGGAGGAAAATTCGCGGTCGCGAAGATCGGGCCTTTAGTGTTCTCGGGGCTCTTAGGATGGCTCCTCAAGGGGCTCGTGGAATTGAACTACCTGCTCTCTATTATGCCGATCATCTCCGCGCTCAAAATCTGGCTCCAGGGTCTCCGTATATTCATCCAGAACGAT
>Ga0155804_105_pt2 | contig 12731 bp, 9 predicted proteins | sample RifCSPlowO2_01_FD_107458 | JGI IMG/M metagenome (GOLD analysis project Ga0155804, IMG submission 107458) | Candidatus Liptonbacteria bacterium RIFCSPLOWO2_01_FULL_56_20 | reverse complement strand
ATTTTCCTCACCGGAAATGTTCGAAAACCCCATATTCTACCTCAAAAAAACACTATCGCTTGTACCAATTGACTAGGAATGCCCTCCTATTTGGCCTTGACATTATATTTATTATGGTGTATAATAGAGATACTGAAAATAAAGGGTGCTTAGCGGTCTGGGGGTCAGTCCCGCACCCAGCGGGACAAGCTCTTTCACACAAAATTTACCCCCAGACCGCTGTGCGCCTATGAGCGTGCAGGAACCTTTACTTTAGAAGAACAGCTCTTTGAATAATAAAAAGGTGCGCAGCGATTTGGGGATTTAGGATAAGTCCATGAATCGCTGCGTGCCTAACCGGCGCGTTAGCGCTCAATGCGAAGGGGTAGATGCGGGGGCAATATGGTCTCTGTAAGAACCTCTTTGCAGAAACGGGAGGCAATCTCATGACAGGAACGTTGTACATCGTCGTAGTGGCCTTCGCCTTCATTGCTCTTCTGATGATGGGCACTCTGTGCTACCTGGCCTTTCGTGTGGTCGTGGGGGCGCAGAAGGCCATCGTGCAGGAAATGAGACAGGTGAAGGAATCGGTGGTGCACATCGCGGAGAGCAAGCGACTCACGACCATTCTCGAGATTGAGGCCAAGAAAGGCCTGGATGTCGAGATGGGGGACTTCGAGGCGAAGCGTGACGCACTCAAGGCAGCCCTCCTTGTCCAGCTGGAAGAACAGCTTGGCAAGGACAAGGCGTTCCGCAATCAGCCCGACACCATGGCCTGGTGTGTCCTGGATCACTCCGGCTTCAAACTCTTCGTGGAGTCGGATGTTTCCCAGAAGGCGCAGAAGGCCTTGGGCCGGCTACTCGCCAACGGCGACGTGGCCAAGGCCAGGAAGTTTGTCGTCGGCCTGGCCAACGCACTGTAACTACCCTCCGCGGAGGTAGGTTTCTACCAAAATCCGCGGTCCACATACACAAAGGCCAGAGTTGTTCACTCTGGCCTTTCGCATTTTCCGAAAAAAGCCCGGCTCTGTTTAAATCCTACGGCAGTAACCCTGCCACTGCGAGGGCGTGATTGGTCTCCTGTTTTGTGCTGCTCATCGGACTCACCACGATAATATCCATATACGCGGACCCGAAATTCTTTGCCTGCTCCTTGCTCGGCATCCAAATATCCACCACGTTCACTTTGCGCGGATGCATCCGGTCCTCAACAATGAAGATCTTGCCGCCGAAAGCGCCCGGAATCATGATCTTTGTCCCGAACGGAAGAAAGTTCGTCGCCACGATCCCGTCCCGTACCGATTTCCCGGAAGCCGTGATAAACGGCGTGTCGTCGGTCTCCTCTGGTGTGCTGGAATATGCCGTTATCCATGCCTTGATGATCTGTACCCTGTTTACCGCACGACGCGCCGAAAACGCGCCTGTGCTTGCGCTATTTTGATACCCCGCGAACAGCCCCTCGGAATCAGCCCTGGAAATATGGCCATTTATGGGGTATATGAAGCCGCCGATCGTAAGGATAAGGGCGACGAATATAAGGTAATTTCTCATTTTGGGAAACAAAAAACCCCCTCGCGGGGTATTGATTGTTCGCCCCAAGGGTAGCACGGTAGGGGGCTATCCGTCAAGGAGGAGGAATTCCGGCGTTTTCCCACGCAAAATCGGCTGGATAGCCGCCCGGTGTGGTATAATTTCATACGCATATGATGAGCACGATTTCAGAGCTCGCGGTGGTCATCGCCCTTGCCGCCGCGCTCGGAGTGGCGGCTAAATTCCTGAAGCAGCCGCTCGTTCTCGCCTATTTGATAACCGGCATCGCGATCGGTTATTTTGGTTTTTTTGATTTTGACCACCACGAGGTGTTCCAGACATTTTCAGACCTCGGCATCATGTTTTTGCTCTTTCTGGTCGGTCTCGAGATCAACTATTCGTCCCTGCGGCTCGTGGGGAGGGCATCGCTCATCATAGGGCTCCTCCAGATCGCGGTAACGACCCTCCTCGGATTCATCATGGCCCAGCTTTTCCATTTTTCGGCGCTCCACTCCGCGTACATCGCGATCGCGCTTACGCTCTCGAGCACCGTCATCGTCGTGAAGCTTCTCTCGGACAAAAAAGACCTGCACAGCTTGTACGGGAAAATAGTCGTGGGATTCTTGCTGGTTCAGGATTTTGTCGCGATCCTCATACTCGCCGCCCTATCTGGACTCGACAGCGGCAATGGGCCTCTGATCGGCAAGATACTCCTTACCGTCGTCGAAGGCGTGGCGCTCTTCGGCGCCATGCTCTGGCTCGGGCGGACCATCCTGCCGCGCATCTTCGACGCCGCGGCGCGCTCCGACGAACTACTTTTCCTTATCAGCCTGGCATGGGTCTTCATCCTCGCCGCAGGAGTGAAAGCAGTCGGCTTCCCTATTGAGATCGCAGGGTTCCTCGCGGGCGTCGCGCTTGCGAATTCTTCCGAACACTATGAGATAGCCGGACGCGTAAAGCCGCTCCGCGACTTCTTTATCCTCCTGTTCTTCGCCATCCTCGGATCGTCAATGATCCTTACGGATTTCAAGGGGCTGGGAGCGCCGATCCTCATATTCTCGCTTTTCGTGCTCGTCATAGACCCGCTGATCGTGCTCGCCATTATGGGCATTATGGGATACCGGAGGCGCACGAGCTTTTTTGCGGGCGCGACCGTGGGGCAGATATCCGAATTCAGCTTCGTGCTCGCGGCCGTGGGGCTCAAGGTCGGCCACCTCACCTCGGACGTCGTCGCGCTCATCACCGCGGTCGGCATCATCACCATCACGCTCTCTACCTACCTCATCACGTACTCCGACGCGATCTTCCGGCGATTCTCACCGTATCTCGCATTCTTTGAACGCAAAAAAATGCGCGAGAGCAGTATGCCCGCCACGGAGATCAGAAAACCCATCGTGCTCATCGGCGCGCACCGCACAGGACAGACCATCGCGTTCGCGCTCCCCAAAAAAGACCTCCTCATCATAGATTTCGACCCAGAGGTGGCGAATCATTTGCGGAAGCATGGCTTTGATTATCTTTTCGGCGATATATCCGACCCGTTCATTTTTGAACGCGCGAATATCGGAAAAGCGCGGCTCGTCATTTCCACGAGCCCTGATTTCGACGACAATATGACGCTCATCGCCGAGCTCGCCAAACTCCCGCAGCGCCCCAAGGTCGTGGTACGCGCCGAGACCGAACAAGACGCAGAACTCCTCTACGGACGCGGCGCGGATTACGTGCTCCTGCCGAATTTCACCGCCGGCCAGTACCTCGCAAAGACCATCGCCGTTGACCCTGACATGAAGATCCTTGAGCGCCTGAAGCAGAACGACCTCGAGATGCTCAAGCGCCAGCATATCTGATACGCCATGACGATCACGCGCGATGAGGCGTGGCGGCTCCTTACGGAATACGTCGCGTCAGAAGGACTGCACAAGCACAGCTTGGCGGTCGAAGCCGCGATGCGCGCGTACGCGCGCAAGTACGGCGAAGATGAAGAACTTTGGGGCATAGCCGGCCTGCTTCATGACTTTGACTACGAAAAATATCCGCATCCGGATCCGGCGGCCAAAACCGGCCATCCATTTGAAGGCGTGAGGGTTTTACGAGAAAGGGGATACCCGGAAGAGATCATTCAGGCGATCCTGGGCCACGCGGTTTATTCCGGCGTGCCGCGGCACACCACTATAGCCAAGTGCCTTTTCGCAGTGGACGAGCTGTGCGGATTCTTGACCGCGATCGCCTACGTGCGCCCGGAGCACCTGAACGGACTCACGCCGGAAAAAGTGGAAGAATACCTGAAGAAAAAACGATTTGCGGAAAAAGTGAACCGCGAAGAGATCCGTGAGGGAATGGCCGGGCTGGGCATCCCCGCGGAAGAGCACATCCGAACTGTGATAGAGGCCATGCAGGGAGCAGCAGGGACGCTTGGGTTCTAGCGGCGCGCCCGCCGTTTTGACTTCGCGGGTCTTGAAGTGTACCCTCATAAAGTCGCTTCACCCATCCTCCAGACGCACAGGAGATGGGTAGTTTGCGTATCCATATGTTCAAGCTTATTTCAAAAAATAAACCAGCGGGCGATCAGCCCAAAGCGATCGAGGCCTTGGTCTTGGGCCTCGGGAGGGGCTACCGCGATCAGACCTTGCTCGGCGTGACCGGGTCAGGGAAAACATTCACGGTCGCGAACGTGATCGAAAAGATCCAGAAGCCAACCCTGGTCATCGCGCACAACAAGACGCTCGCGGCGCAGCTCGTGAACGAGTTCCGCGAGCTGTTCCCCGAAAACTCGGTGAACTATTTCGTCTCGTATTACGACTACTACCAGCCCGAGGCCTATATCCCCACGACCGACACCTACATTGACAAAGAGGCGATGATCAACGACGAGATCGACAAACTGCGGCACGCCGCAACTGCCGCGCTCCTCACGCGACGGGACGTGATCGTCGTCGCCTCGGTTTCCTGCATCTACGGCTTAGGCGCGCCAGAGGTCTACGCGGAGAACATCTTCCATTTCAAGGTGGGGGACAAGCTCAACCGCCGCGACTTCGCGCGCAAACTCATCACGCTTCATTTCACGCGAACGACCGCCGACCTCAAACGGGGGACGTATCGCTTGCGCGGCGACAATTGGGAGATCATGCCGCCCGATAAGGAGGTCGTGTATAACTTTGAACTCAAAGACCCGCCGACTCCGCTCGGGGCAGGCGGCGTAAAAATAATAGATAAAATATACGAAATAGACCCTGTGGTCGGTTTTGTGCCGGGAAAAACTCCCACGCGCACGGAGATCTATATCGCGCCCGCAAAACACTTCATCACCATGGCGCCGGAACGGGAGCGGGCCATCAAAGCGATCCAGGAAGAACTCAAGGAGCGGCTGAAGTATTTTGAATCCAAAGGAAAATATCTTGAGGCAGAGCGGCTCGAGCGGAGAACAAAATTCGACATCGCCATGATCAGGGAGATCGGCTATTGCCACGGCGTGGAGAATTATTCGCGGCACCTGTCCGGCCGGGCGCTTGGCGAGCCGCCTGACACGCTCCTCAATTACTTCCCTCATTCGGCCGACACCGGAGACGCGGATTTCCTCACCGTCATCGACGAATCGCACGTGACCGTCCCTCAGATCCAGGGGATGTACGAAGGAGACGCTTCGCGCAAGGCGACGCTCATAGAATACGGATTCCGCCTGCCTTCTGCCGCAGACAACAGGCCGCTCACGTTTAAAGAATTCGAAACGCGCATCGGCCAGGTGATGTATACTTCTGCGACTCCGGGGCCGTATGAACGGAAAAAGAGCGGCCAGACCGTAGAACAAATCATCCGCCCCACCGGATTGGTTGATCCCCGCATCACCATGCTTCCTGCGCGCGGCCAGGTGCATGACCTTATCCCGCGCATCGAAGAGCGAGTGAGCCGAAAAGAGCGGGTGCTCGTCACCACGCTCACCAAACGCATGGCAGAGGATCTGAGCGCGTATCTCGAAGAGCGAAAGGTGAAAGTAACGTATCTCCACAGCGACGTAAAAACGCTCGACCGCATCCGCATCCTCACGAAACTCCGCAAAGGAGATTTTGACGTGCTCGTGGGCGTGAATCTCTTGCGCGAAGGGCTCGACCTGCCGGAAGTGTCGCTGGTCGCGATCTTCGATGCGGACAAAGAAGGGTTCCTCCGGAGCGAGACCTCGCTCGTCCAGACCATCGGCCGCGCGGCCCGGAACGTCCGCGGCGAAGTGCTCATCTACGCAGACCACGTGACCGGTTCCATCAAGCGCGCCGTGCAAGAGACCGACCGGAGACGCGCTCTGCAGACCGCCTACAACGCCGAGCATCACATCACCCCGCAGACCATCGTCAAGGCAGTGAAAGACATCCTGCCGATAGACGACATCCTTGAGCTGGAGATGCGGCCGGTGCCGAAATCCAAGGCCAGCCGCGAGAAACTCATCGCGGTAAAAGAGAAAGAAATGAGAGAGGCTGCGAAAAAGTTAGATTTTGAACTTGCCGCAATACTTCGCGACGAGATAAAAACGCTTACTAAAAGCGTGAAATAACCGCCATGCAGAATAAAATTGTCATAAAAGGCGCCCGGGAACATAATCTGAAAAATATTTCTTTAGAGTTGCCCCGGGACAAAATGATAGTTTTCACCGGCCTCTCGGGCTCGGGTAAGTCCAGTTTGGCGTTCGACACCATCTTTGCCGAAGGCCAGCGACGCTATATTGAATCGCTCTCCGCATACGCACGGCAGTTTTTGGGCCGCCTGGACAAGCCGGACGTGGACGAAATCGAAGGGCTATCACCAGCTATCTCCATTGACCAGAAAAGCCATTCCTCAAACCCGCGCTCCACGGTCGCGACCATCACCGAGATCTACGACTATCTCCGCGTCCTTTTCGCGCGCGTCGGGAAACCCTATTGCCCGCGGTGCGGCCGGGAGATCCGGAAAATGACGAACGAAGAGATCGTGGATGCCGTAATCGACATCTCCAAACGGAACAAGTCCGGGAAAAATCTGGTCGTGCTCGCGCCGATCGTACGCGGAAGAAAAGGGGAATACTACCAGGTGCTCTACGACTTCCTGAACGCCGGTTTCCGCGAAGTGCGGGTAGACGGAAAATTGTATCCGCTCCGCGACCGCATTGAGCTCTCCCGCTACAAACAGCATACGATCGAACTCGTGATCGACCGCATCCCGCACGGCGTGAACTTTAGAGAAAAAGACAACCGCCTGCGCCTGGCAGAGGCCATCGAATCAGCTCTGAAGTACGGCAACGACGTGGTGACCGTGATCACCGACCACGAGATCTCTCTCTCGGCAAAATTCACCTGTCCGCACGACGGATTCTCATTCCCCGAGATAGAACCTCGTCTTTTCTCATTCAACAGCCCGTACGGCGCCTGCCCGGCATGCCACGGCCTGGGAACCGAAGAGGTCTGGTCAGAAAAGATCTGCCCGGCCTGCCGCGGAAAACGCCTCAAAGAAGAAAGCCTGAGCGTACTCTTGAACGGGAAAAACATCGCCGCGGTCGTGCAATTCTCCATCGGCGAAGCGTACGGATTTTTCGGACAGCTGGAGATATCCGCAAAGGAACGATTCAAAGAGGTGGCCGAGGTCCCCTTGAAAGAGATCAGGAATCGCCTGAAATTCATGATCGATGTCGGGCTCTCGTACCTCACGCTCGAGCGGAGGGCAGGGACGCTCTCCGGCGGCGAAGCCCAGCGCATCCGGCTGGCCTCACAGATCGGCTCGCGGCTCGTGGGCACGCTTTACATCTTGGATGAACCTACGATCGGGCTCCACCAACGGGATAACGCCAAGCTCCTCTCGACGCTCCATAATCTGCGTGATCTAGGCAATACGATCATCGTGGTAGAGCACGACGAAGAAACGATCCGTTCTGCCGACTATCTTGTAGACGTGGGGCCTGGCGCAGGCATCCACGGCGGGGAGATCATCGCCGCAGGTCCCATCCCTGAAATTTTCAAGGATTCCAAAAAGCGATCGCTTACCCTTGAATATCTCCGCGGCAAACAATTCATAGAAGTGCCTGGGGAGCGCAGGAAGATCCTGAAACAACACGACGCGCTCACCATCGTCGGCGCAACCGCGAATAATCTAAAGAACATCAATGTAAAAGTCCCGCTCCGGAGATTCACCGCGGTAACCGGCGTCTCCGGATCCGGCAAAAGCACGCTCGTCTACGAGGTCCTCTTTAAGACGCTCTCCAATAAATTCAACGGCTCGGTGTACAAGGTCGGCCCGCACAAATCCATCACCGGGACCGAGTACATCAACCGAGTCATCAACATCGACCAATCGCCGATCGGCCGCACGCCGCGCTCCAACCCAGCGACCTATGTCGGCGCGTGGACGTTCATCCGCGACCTGTTCTCCACGACAGAAGACGCGCGCGTCCGAGGATACAAGCCAGGCCGTTTCAGCTTCAACGTGCCAGGCGGCCGATGCGAGAACTGCGAGGGCCACGGCACGATCGCGATAGAAATGCACTTCCTGCCGACCGTGTACGTCCAATGCGAGATCTGCAAGGGGAAGCGCTTTGACCGCGAGACGCTCGAAGTTGAATATAAAGAGAAAAATATCTACGACGTGCTTGGCATGACGATCGAAGAAACCGTGAAGTTTTTCGACGACATCCCGTGGCTCCACGAGCGGCTGAAGATCCTTGAAGAAGTGGGGCTGGGGTATCTGGAACTCGGCCAGCCGGCGACCACGCTCTCCGGCGGCGAAGCGCAGCGCGTGAAGCTCTCGGCCGAGCTTGGCAAACGTGATACGCGGCGGACGCTCTACCTCTTAGACGAGCCGACCACGGGGCTCCATTTCGCAGACGTAGACAACCTCCTCCACGTACTCCAGCGGCTTGTGGATCGCGGGAATACTGTGGTGGTGATCGAACACAATCTGGACGTGATCAAAAGCGCGGATTACGTGATCGACCTCGGACCGGAAGGCGGAGAGAGGGGCGGCGAGATCGTCGCACAGGGTACGCCCGAAGAGGTCGCGCGGCGCGAGGGGAGCCCGACTGGAGAATACCTGCGCAATGTTTTGGGGTAGAATAATAGTGACATGCATACCGCGCCTCACGCAAAAGAAAAGACCAGCGGAAGGAAAAAGATAGGGTTAGCGCTCGGGAGCGGGGGAGCGCGGGGACTCGCGCATATCGGCGTGATCAAATACCTTGAGCTCTCCGGCATCCCCATCGACTATATTGCCGGCACGAGCATGGGAGCTTTGGTCGGCGGGTTTTACGCGGCGACAGAAGACATACGCGCGCTCGAAGACGCATTCTTACGCGTTAAGCGGAAAGACATGGTGCCGATCGGATCGATGATGAGAAAGCGCGACGGCCTCATGTTCCGCGATCCCGACCTCGTCCGGCTCCTCGAAGAGCGGCTAAAGAACGCAACCGTCGAGGGATGCAAGATCCCATTCCGCGCCATCGCTACCGACGTAAAGAACGGCGACGAGGTAGTGCTCAAGGCCGGCCACCTCGAAGAGGCGATACGCGCCTCTGTCGCGCTCCCTGTCATCTTCCACCCCGTACCACATGCCGGCCGCCTGCTTATGGACGGAGGATTTTCAAATCCCATCCCGGCAGACGTTGTCCGCGCAATGGGAGCGGACTTTGTCGTCGCGGTCGACGTGTCAAGCGAGTGGCTGGATGTTTCTGACGGCAACGTGAATATCGTAGACCTCTACCGCGCGCTCCCGAACGTCATCTCTGCCTTGGAGTACCAGTTATCGCGCCGGATTTTGAAAGAAGCGGACCTCGTCATCCGACCGCCAGTCCTGCATCATCAATGGTTCGACTTCCATCGCGCCGAAGAGATCATCGACGCGGGCCGGGACGAGATGCATCTCCACATAAAAGAGGTGCGCGCGCATGCGAAGTATCCGGCGCCGCCTAAAACCTTTGCGGAAAAGTTCTTTGACTTCTTGGCGGATACAGGCACATAGCCATTCCGCACGCGATGATCCCCAAGGGAATCGTGATAGGCAACAGGCGCTTGCCTGACACGCCCGGCGTCTACCTCATGAAGAACGCGGCGGGCGCTATCCTCTATATCGGCCAAGCGGGCAACTTGAAGCGGCGTGTAACGAGTTATTTTACGCGCCCGCAAGACGAGCGCCTTGAACGGTTCGTACGCGAAATCCGCAGGATCGATTACCGCAGAACCGATACCGCATTGGAGGCGCTCATCCTCGAGGCGCAGCTTATTAAAAAATTCTCGCCGCCGTGGAATGTGCGTGAAAAAGACGACAAGAGCTTCTTGTACGTCGAGCTCACGGACGAGAAATTCCCGCGCGTGCTCCTTGCGCGGGGGAGGGACGAACCGCACGGCGCTCGCTTCGGACCTTTCACTGCCGCGGCGAGCATCCGAGAAGCGCTCCGTATCCTGCGCCGCATTTTTCCGTGGAGCACGCACACTCCGGAACAAATAGAGAGATCGAGCAAGCCCTGCTTTGAATACGAACTCGGGCTCTGCCCCGGCACGTGCGCCAACAGGATCACCAAACAGGAGTACCTCAAAAACATCAGGAACATACGCCTCATCCTCGAGGGCAAGAAAAAAAAGACCATCGCTGCGCTCACGCAGGAAATGAGGTCGGCGAGCAGGCGCCTCGAATTCGAAAAAGCGGGAACACTGCGGCGGCAGCTTTTCGCACTCCAGCACATCCAAGACGTAGCGCTTCTTACCGATTCCCAGCCGACTCCGCCGCGCGCCAAGAAAGGACTGCCAGCCGCGCACTTCCGGATAGAAGGATTCGACATCTCTAACATCTTCGGCGCATCCGCCGTCGGCTCAATGGTCGTATTCACGGATGGAGAGCCGGACAAACGCGAGTATCGAAAATTCAGGATCAAGACCGTGCACGGCGCACACGACATCGCCATGCTCAAGGAAGTTTTCCGCCGCCGCTTTGGGCACAGGCCGCGAACCGGAGGGTGGCCGCTCCCGCAACTTATCCTTGTCGACGGCGGAGCAGGACAGGTGAACGCGGCACACACGACTCTGCGCGCGTATCAACTCCGCATCCCGGTTGTCGGCATCGCAAAAGGGTCGGATCGGAAAAAGAATGAGGTCTTCGGAAAAATTCCCCGCGGTGTCGAACTGCGAACCCTTGTCCGCGTACGCGATGAAGCGCACCGTTTCGCTGTACGCTACCATAAAACGGTGCGCGGCCGGATGTTCATCGATTCGCGGAGTATGATACAATAACTCTCTCATCTATGAAAAAGAATAAAAGAACTCCTCTTGTCATTACCGTTGTTTTGGCGGCTGCAATCGGCCTTTTGGGATTCAATAATTTCGTGGGCCGCCGCATCCCGGAGCAGGACGCTTCCGCAAGCGTGCCGTGCATCAATCCCGCGCTTCCCACCCCTTCCCAATACCATATCCACCCCCATCTTCGGATCGTAATCAATGACGAGCCCCAAGCCATCCCCGGAGGAATCGGCCTGGCGGTTACGGACTGCGAACGAGCGGTCCATACGCATGACGCAACCGGGGAAATACACATCGAGCCAAACTTCTATCAGGAATTCACTCTTGCTGATTTCTTCGGCGTGTGGGGAAAGCCGTTTTCAAAAGACCAACTGCTCGACTTCGCTTCAGGGGATGGTCACGAGATCGTAATGGCGGTGGATGGCAGGATAAGTCAAAATTTTGAGCGGCTCGTGCTCAAAGACGGACAGGACATCCTGATAGAGTACCGAAAAACAGGCGTGGCCGGCATATAGGGAGAATATGCCGCAGGAAAGACCTTCCCGAAAGGGTGTTTCGCGCACCCCGCTTGGCTCGAAGGCTCTTGAGAAATCCACAGGAGAAGCCATAAAATACATACGGGAAAGTGGTAAACTATATATGAATGCAATCCTCGAGGAATCGCGAGAAAAAGAGGAGGGTTTTTGGTTGGGCTGTTCTTGCGCTCTTTCTCATCGGGCAAGGGATTTTCCCGCTCGGCGGCGTACTGCGCGCGTCTGCGGCAACGCCTCGCATCCTGAACTACCAGGGGCGGCTTGAGGACAGCTCGAACAATCTTCTCGGCGGCTCGTCGGGAACGAATTTTGACTTCCGGTTCTCGATCTGGAATTCCTCGACAACGGGGAGCGGCATCCGGCTTTGGCCCACTCCTGATCCCGCATCAACAACGCACCGCGTAGTGAATGGCGTATTCGACGCGCGCATCGGCGACACCAGCCAGGGATTTGCGGCGTTGAATTTCGATTTCAACACCTCGACGCTGGTCTATCTGCAAATACAAGTATGGAATACGGCGACGCTTGAGTTTGAAACGCTCTCGCCGCGCCAGCCAATCGTTTCCGCGGGTTTCGCGATCAACGCCGACACGCTGGACGGGTTCACGTCGGGGACGAGCTCCAATAATCTTTTGCTGCTGGATTCGGCGGGGAATATTAACCTGCCCGGCGGACAGGTTCGGACGCTCAATACCTCGTCGTGCTCGGGCGTAAGCGCGCTCGGCGGCGGATCGCTGTGCTACGACACGTCGAATGATAATCTTTTCGTTTTCAACGCAGCATCCTCAAGCTGGGTCGCGGTGGGCGGCAGCTCCAGTACCGGTTCCACTCTCCAGCAAACATACGACATCGGCAACGTCATAAACGCAACGAGTGCGCGCGACATCGCGTTCAACCTGAACCGATCGGGGACAGATCCGAATTTCACCGTCACCATCGCAACGTCTTCTTCGGGCGCATTTCTGATACGCGATGGGAATAGCGTCGCGAAATTTTCGGTCACGACCTCGACCATCCAGCTTGCGTCTCCTACAACGGTCTCAAGCACGCTTACCGTGAATGCCGTAAGTGCGCTCCAAGGCCTCACGTTCACGAACGCGACAGGAACGGGAAACATCCAAGCCGCTTCACTCGCTGTCACCACGGGAATTTCGTCGCTCCAAAGCGTAACGTTTACCAATGCCTCGGGCACCAATGTCTCGGTCTCTGGGTACGGCTTGTTCCCGACCCTGGGCTTCACTTCTGCATCAGGCACCAACATCACGTTGTCCGGCTATCTGCAGGGCACGGCATATGACCCGTCAGGCAACAAGTACGTGACCTCGACCGGATCAGGCGGGGGAGTGGCCACGTCAGGAAGCCCGGTTGCAGGGCAGATCTCCTACTTTGCAGACCCCAATACCATTACCGGGTCTTCCACGCTCGTGTTTGCGACCTCGACCGGCATCCTGAA
>Ga0155804_101_pt1 | contig 13223 bp, 8 predicted proteins | sample RifCSPlowO2_01_FD_107458 | JGI IMG/M metagenome (GOLD analysis project Ga0155804, IMG submission 107458) | Candidatus Liptonbacteria bacterium RIFCSPLOWO2_01_FULL_56_20 | reverse complement strand
GTACCCGCGGCAGACGCGGGTTGTTTGAATATGCCATATACATAGCTTGGGGTATTCCAAGCTATTGAACCATTACGTGCGCTTGACTTTCAAGCGCATATATGCTATATTAGCAGGAGTTATGGAATTGTAAATCCATACCCTTGTCGCGAGGGAATCGCGGTAATCTGAATCTTGAGAGGAGAAAAGGCCATGCAGACGAAACAGTTTCACCTCGGCGATGTGTTGAGCATCACCACGGGTCGCCTCGTATCCCCGCGACACATCGACGGGGTGTACGACATCCTGAACTTCATGACTGGCGACAACCTGTTCACGCACCAGCTTCCACGGGCCAGCGACGAATGCAAGCCCTACCTGGTCGAGCAGTTTCCGCAGCTCGCCACCACCGAAATGGATTCTGCAATCGCCGACCTCAGCGACGCGCTGAAGTCCAAGAGTGGGAAGGCGCAGGTGGAGAAGGTCGTCGCGGACTGGCTCGCGAAGCAGGTCTCCAAGTACGGCGAGATGTTCGCGGTGAAGCCCATCCCGACCGAAGCGCACGAGGTGAAGAACCCGATCGCGGAGGCCGCGGAGATGATGGGCGGACCGGAAAAGGTCATCGTCGTCAGAACCTAGCAAGCGAGCGTTAGCCAATGTCTCGCACCCGAGCCCCTCGCAGAACACGTTTCTGCTTGGGGCTCTGCTTTTTTCCAAAATCGAAATCATTGTTATTTTCATAAAATTTTTATATTATTTAGGTATTCGCTTTGCGAATTCTGGGATTGAATGCCGCCAAAGAAAAACTTGAAATTGTCAGCGATGCGGCTTCGCCGCCTTTCCGAATTTTCGCGGGGGGACTTCCTCGCCGCCGCAGGCGGCGAAATACGTTCGGACTAATTCAAGAATACTGCACCACGTAAAACGCGATCGCAAACCGTCAGGGAGACGGCTGCGTTTTTAGCTTTTCTGCGTAGGGCGTAACAAGCCAGTGGATGAAAAGCGCTCCTGCTATCCCGACTGCGGCTCCTCCTACAATATCAAGCGGCCAATGCACGCCCGCAAACACGCGGGCCAGGCCGTTCAGGAACGCGAAAAAGAAATACCATACTCCCCACGAGCGGTTCCAGAAAATGATCGTGGTGGCGAGCGCAAAAAAGAACGCGGCGTGGCCCGACGGGAACGAAGACCCCGCCTCCCCTATGAGCGGCGTAAATCCCAAAACCTCGAATGGCCGCGTCTGGTGATAGAAAAACTGAATGAACTCGGTTACGAGCCCCCTGCTTATGATAAGCGCGAGCAACAGCTCGCTCAAAAACAGAAGCCGCCTCCGCCACCCAAATTCGCGGAATATCAGAAACAGAGCGCCTGCGCCCAGCATGTAGGGGAAATATTGCGCGACGAAAATAATAAGATCGTCCAGTAAAACGTTCTGGTGACTGAATCCGAACATCCAAGACGCTACGCTCCCCATTGCGCCCATCACGTCTTAATTATAGATTATCGCCGGACAAACGGCAGGAGCCCCAAAAAACGAGCCCGCTTTACTGCTTGCGCCAATTTCCGCTGGTGCTTCGCGCACACGCCGGTATGCTTGGGGTCGATAATTTTCGCCTGACTCGAAATGAACCGCCTGAGCAGGGCGACCTCTTTATAGTCGATGACGCGTAAATTTTGCGAACAAAAAAAACACTGCTGCATGCCGCTATTGCCCAAGAGGGCAGGTTATTCTATCGCGCAGCCCGATTGGCCACAATAGTGAGCACCCCGCACCATTTGTGGCGCAGCCCATACCAGTATTCAATCGGAGCCGACAGGCGGCTTCGCCTTTATTTCGTTGCATATGCAAAGTCATTTCTGCAAATGGTGCGGGGTTGAGGTTTGGTTGACAAATTTTCTGCGCTTCCGGCTTGAAAATTTGGGCCAAGCCCTTTAAAACGGCAAATCTTCTGCCTTGATGTCCTCTTCGATGTCAATAACCGGAACCTCTTCGGCGGGCGCATCCGCTGATTCTTTTGCCGACTGCGCTTCCCCTGCGCTCGGGCGCGGGCCCTGTGCTCCTGCAGCAGCCGGACGGGGCCCGAGCTGAAGCCGCTCACAAATGACCTCTGTCGTGCGGCGGTTCTGACCCTGCTTATCCTGCCAAGACCGCGTACGCAGCCTGCCCTCCACGAACACGAGACTCCCTTTGGTGAGAAACTGGCTCGCCACCTCGGCTTGCCGCCCCCACGCAACCACGTTATGGAATTCAGTTTCTTCCTGCCGGCCGCCCGTTTTCCCAGTCCATACGCGATTCGTCGCGATGCTAAAACTCGTCACCGGCTGTCCGCCGGTCGTCGTGCGCAACTGGGGATCTGCAGTAATCCTGCCGACAATGAATACCTTGTTGACGTTCATGGCTTAGCGGTTACCATCAGTGTACCTCCGTCCTCCGCGGCATGCAACTCCTGCCTACTCCTGAAGTATTTCCTCGATCTTTCTCTCCAGCGCCTCGTTGCTCAAGGGCGCGGGAACGATCGGTTGTCGCTCGACCGGCGCGGGCGGAGGAGCCATCCTTTGCCGCGATATGCCCCGCGGCGCCGCCTTTACGAACGGCGGGCTCACGATTAAGAACCGTAAAACCGCCTGTTCGGTCTGCAGGTTTTTTCTGAATTCCGCCATGCGCGCCGCAGGAAATGAAAAATGGAAAAACCCGAAATACGCCGACATTTCTTTTTTGATCGGATAGGAGAGCGTAATTTTCTCGACAGGACCGCGCAGGGTCACTTCTCCTCCCGTCTTCCCGAGAAGATGCGCGACGCCCTCGGCGTCCTTCTCTTCTTTTACGAGGAAGGAGATCTCGTAATCTTTTCTCGCCGTATCTTGATCCATGGGCTACACGCTAACGAATTCCCCGGGACGAGTCAACCTCCATTAGAGCTCGGGGTTCCCGCTTGCCGTTTTCACGGCCTCTGCCTCGACCTCTTGGTCTGCAGCCGCTGTATCATGAACCGGTACGGACTCGCCTGCCGGGATGAGCCGGCCGATGATGACGTTCTCCTTAAGGCCGCGGAGCGGATCGATACGACCCTCGATGGCCGCTTTGACGAGCACGCGGGCCGTATCCTGGAAAGAAGCGGCGGAAAGGAAGCTCTCCGTGGACAGAGCCACGCGCGTAACGCCCAAAAGGAGCTGCTCGGCTTTTGCGGGAGTCCTCCCCTGTTTCTTCAGCTCCCGATTCTCCGCGAGAAACTTGGAGCGCTCGATGATCTCCCCCATGACGAGGTCTGGCGCGTCGCCAGGGTCCTTGATCTTCACGCGCGAGAACATCTGCCGCACGATCACTTCGATATGCTTGTTATTGATGGAAGCGCCTTCGGCGATGTAGATCTTCTGGACCTCGCCGATGATGTGGCGCGCGACTTCGAAGCTGCCGCGGAACGAAAGAAGCTCGCGCAGGTCGATATTCCCTTCGGAAAGCTGGTCGCCTGCTCGAACCTTGTCCTCCGTTTTCACGAACACGAGCGCGGAACGGGACACGTGGTATTCCAGCCGCTTCGCTTTCTTGGCCTTCTTGCTCCCGGCGCGCGTCGTCTGTTCTCCCTGCACCTTCACCGTAAGAATCTTCAGTGTTCCGCGCTCCTCGATCTTCTCCACTTGGCCGTCGGTAGCCGCAAGGATCGCCTTACCCTTCGGCGGGCGGACTTCAAAGAGCTCTTCCACCCGGGGTAGGCCGTGAGTGATATCGAGTCCCGCTACGCCGCCGGTATGGAATGTACGCATCGTAAGCTGGGTTCCCGGTTCGCCGATCGACTGCGCGGCGACCACTCCCACTGCCGCGCCGATCCTCACGCGCTGGTTGTTCCCGAGGTCAAACCCGTAGCACGTCGCGCACAGCCCGTAGAGCGTCTTGCAGGTGAGAGGCGATCTCACCTTTACCGAGGGAAGAGTGGATTTCTCGATGAGTTCGGCGCTGGCCTTGTCGATCACCTCGCCGGCGCGCGCCGCGATCTTCCGGTCAACGCGTATATCGTCGAGCGCGGTGCGCGAGAACAGCCGGCTTGCAAATGAGTGACCGAATTCTTTCCCGTCCGCGCGGATGATCTCTACGCCCTCCTTGGTCCGACAATCTTCTTCTCGAATGGTAAGATCCTGCGCCACGTCGACGAGACGCCGCGTAAGATACCCTGCTTGCGCCGTCTTTAAGGCGGTGTCGGTCGTTCCTTTCCGCGCGCCGTGCGTCGAGATGAAATATTCCAAGACAGAGAGCCCTTCCTTAAAAGACGACTTTACCGGCAGCTCGATGATCTCGTTCTTTGGATTCGCAACCAACCCCTTCATCCCCATCATCTGGATCGGCTGCGCCCACGAACCTCTGGCGTTCGAGTCAATGATCTGGTACACCGAATTGTCTTTGGGCAGGGTCATGGTAACTAATTTAGCGATGTCGTTCTTCACCCGCTCCCATACGCCGATGACGCGCGCGCGCCGTTCCGCATCCGTCAAAAATCCCTGTTGGAATTGCTCCCGGATCGCCGACACTTCTGCTTCGGCCGCTTGGATAATGTTCGGCTTGTCTTTGGGAATAGTGAGGTCGGAAATCGCCCAGGTGATACCGGATTGCGACGCCATATCGAACCCGAGAAGCTTGAGTCGGTCCAGGATGTCACGGACCTTTTCGAGGTCGTACCGCTCGATCAGCGCCTCGATAAGCCGTGAGAGCTTTTTCTTCGGCAGACTTTCGTTCACATATTCGAGTGATCCGTCGAGCGCGTGGTTCAAAATGAGGCGGCCAACGGTCGTCTCGCGATGCTCCCCTGCCCGAATCGGCGCATGCAAGGCGACCACGCCGTTCTCGTATGCCAAAAGCGCCTCCTCGAAGCTCGCGAACGCCTTATGATGCCCTTTGGCTTCCGGGGCCATTTGCGTGAGGTAGTAAATGCCGAGCACGAAATCCTGCGTGGGCGCTGCGATAAGATCGCCGGTCGCGGGCTTAAGAAGATTCTTCCCCGCCGCCATGATCTCATGCGCCTCGCGCTGCGCCTCGCGCGAAAGCGGCACGTGCACCGCCATCTGGTCGCCGTCAAAGTCGGCGTTGAACGCGGTGCAGACCAGCGGCGGTATCTGAATGGCCAATCCCTCCACGAGGATCGGCTTGAATGATTGAATGCTCAATCGGTGGAGCGTGGGCGCGCGGTTTAACAGTACGCGCACATCCTTAATGACATCTTCAAGGATAGCCCAGATATCATCGGTCGCTTGTTCGATGAGGCGGTTCGCGTTCCGGATGTTATGCGCGAGCCCGCGCTTGATCACCTCGCTGATGACGAACGGACGGAAGAGTTCGAGAGCCATTTTCTTCGGCAAGCCGCATTCGTCGATCTTCAGCTTCGGCCCCACCACGATCACCGACCGGCCGGAATAATCCACGCGTTTGCCCAAAAGATTCTGCCGGAAACGCCCCTGCTTGCCGCGAAGCATATCGGCGAGGGATCGGAGCGGCCTGCGCTGCGCAGAAAGCTGCTGCGTCCCGAAGCGCGCCGAATTATCTATCAGCGCATCCACCGCCTCCTGGAGCATGCGCTTCTCGTTCCGCACGATCACTTCCGGCGCCTTGATCTCTAAAAGCTTCTTCAAACGGTTGTTGCGGTTGATCACTCTTCGATAGAGATCGTTCAGATCGGAGGTCGCGTACCGCCCGCCATCCAGAGCCACCATCGGGCGGAGGTCGGGCGGGAGCACCGGGAGCGTCGTAAGAACGAGCCACTCCGGCCGACTCCCGTTCCTCAACATCGAGCGGAACATTTTCAAGCGCCGCAAGAGCTTGGTTTCATTTAGAGGGTCTTTTGCCGATTCAAGCGCTTTTTCTATCTTTTGGACCTCCTTGCGCAAGTCAAGGCCCTCAAGGATCTGCCGGATGGCCTCGGCGCCGGTCCCCGCAATAAACACGCCGCCCAGACGCCGGCTCAAACTGAAATACTCTGCCTCGCTCATGATCTTGCCCGGTTCGATAGATTCGAGCACGGCGCGCAGCTCATTGGCCTCCGCCATAAGGGCGGACTTCACCTTCTTCTCCTTGCCCTGGCCCGCCTTGAGTTTGTTCTTGAGCTCGCGGTCGAGATCGGCGAGGACTTGCTTCTTTTTGGCCTCGTCGACGCGCGTCACCACGTAATCCACATAATAGATCACGCGTTCCAGCCTCACGGACGACGTGTCAAGAAAAAGGGAGAGCCGCGAGGGGACGCTCTTAAAAAACCAGATATGGCATACGGGCGCCGCGAGCGTGATATGACCGAGACGCTCCCTTCGGACCACCGAGCGGGTCACTTCCACGCCGCACTTGTCGCACACCACGCCCTTGTAGCGGATGCGGCGATATTTTCCGCAGCTGCATTCGTAATCTTTTGTCGGCCCGAAGATCCGTTCCGAGAACAGGCCGTCCTTTTCCGGCCGCTGGGTCCGATAGTTGATCGTTTCCGGTTTTATCACCTCGCCGTGAGACCATTTCTGAATATCGTCGGGCGACGCCACCGCCAATTTAAGCGCCCGAAAATCGTCGCGGCGGTTTGTCGGCGAGTCATACATGGGTTCGATGTTCAAGCACAGCGCCTTTAACTCATTCACCAGCACGTTAAACGACGCGGGAATGTTCGGACCCTTGATCGGTTCCCCGCGGATGATGGCCTCATAGGCCGCCGAGCGGCCGAGCACGTCGTCTGATTTGATGGTGAGCATCTCCTGGAGCATGTGACGACTGCCGTACCCCTCGAGCGCCCACACCTCCATTTCTCCGAATCGCTGGCCGCCAAATTGCGCTTTGCCGCCCAACGGCTGCTGCGTGATCAGAGAATACGGCCCTATCGAGCGCATATGCACCTTATCCTCAACAAGATGGTTCAGCTTCATCATATATATTTGCCCGACGGTTACCGGCCGGTCGAAAACCCTTCCTGTCCGTCCGTCAAAAAGCGCCACTTTCCCCTCCTCCGGAAGTCCGGCGCTCCGCAGCTCCTCGCGGATGTCGGCTTCGGTCGCCGAATCTAAGCTCGGCGTAACCGCCCGATACCCCAGACGGCTCGCCGCCCAGCCGAGATGCGTTTCAAGGATCTGCCCGAGGTTCATCCGAGACGCGACGCCCAAAGGATTGAGCACGATATCAACCGGCGTCCCGTCTTCGAGATACGGCATATCCTCAATCGGCCGTACCTGCGAGATAACGCCTTTATTGCCATGACGGCCGGCGAGCTTATCTCCCGCCTGCGCTTTTCTGATGTTCGCCACCTCGACCTGAATGCGCTTGATAATCCCCGCTTCAAGCTTATCCCCTTGGTCGCGGGAGAATATTTTCACTCCCACGACGCGGCCGCGCTTTCCGTGCGGCAGCGTGAGCGATGTATCTTTCACGTCGCGCGCCTTCTCGCCGAAGATCGCGCGCAGGAGCCGTTCCTCTGCGGTGAGTTCGGTTTCGCCTTTTGGAGAAATTTTCCCTACGAGAATATCGCCCGCCTTGACCTCGGCCCCGATACGAATGACTCCTTCTTCGTTCAAATTCTTGAGCTTCTCCTCGGAGACGTTCGGGATGTCCGGCGTGGTGACTTCAGGCCCAAGCTTGGTATCGCGCACGTCGCAATAAAACTCCTCCACGTGAATGGACGTAAAAAGATCGTCGCGCACCACGCGCTCGGAGACCACGATCGCATCTTCGAAGTTCGCCCCCTCCCACGACATGAACGCCACAAGGAGATTCTGGCCAAGAGCGAGCACGCCGTGATCGATGGAGGGACCGTCCGCCAGCACATCGCCTTTTTTGACTTTTTCTCCGGGAGCCGCGAGGGGCTTTTGTGAAATGCAGGTAAATTGATTGGACCGCTTGAATTTCTCGAGCGGATAGGTGACGGTCCGGTTGCGGTATCTGATCTTGATGTGGCTCGCATCGGCTTCGAACACCTCTCCGTCTTCTTCGGCGCGGACGACATATCCGGAATCAGCCGCTGCTTTTTCCTCTTCGCCAGTTGACACGTAGGGCGCCTGAGGCCGCACGAGCGCTACCGCCTGCCGCTGCATGTTCGAACCCATGAGCGCGCGGTTCGCATCGTCGTGCTGGAGGAACGGGATGAGCGACGTCGCCACGCTTACGAACTGATGGGGCGCCACGTCTATAAGGTCCACCTCCTCGACGGGGCAGGATATCGGCGTGTCGCCAAAGCGCACCTCTACGTCCGGCCCGCGAAGATGACCCTTGGGGGTACGGGGGGCCGCCGCGTGCGCGATCTTATATCGTTCCTCTTCAAGCGCGTCGAGCCACACTACTTCGTTCGTAATCTGGCCGTGCTTCACTTTCGCATACGGCGTCTCCAAAAAACCGAACGCGTTGATGCGCGCAAAGCTCCCCAAATAGTTGATGAGGCCGATGTTCGAGCCCTCCGGGGTTTCAATGGGACAGATCCTGCCGTAGTGCGAGCGGTGCACGTCGCGCACCTCAAAACTTGCGCGCTCGCGCGAAAGCCCGCCGGGACCAAGCGCGGAGAGCCGCCGTTTATGCTCGAGCTCCGCCAGAGGATTGATCTGATCCATGAACTGGGAAAGCTGCGAGGACGAAAAGAATTCTTTGACCACCGCGGTGATCGGCCGGAAATTGATGAGCTGCGCGGGGAGAAGATGCTCGCGATCCAGCGTAGACATCCTGTCCTGCACGATCCGCCGCAAACGGGCGAGGCCGATGCGAAGCCGCCCCTGCAAAAGTTCGCCGACTGTCTTCAGACGCCGATTACCAAGGTGGTCAATGTCGTCGGCTTCGGCGCTTGGGGTGTTATTTAAACGGATGACCTCGCGGACGATCGCGACCATGTCGTCAAGCTCGAGGACCCGGCTGTCCTTTTTCCGGTGCAACGCGAGACGCTGATTCAGCTTGAATCGCCCGACAGGAGAAATATCGTACCGATCGAGGCGCTGGAACATCGAATCAATGAGGTTTTTCGCGGTCTGGGGTGTTGCGGGGTCGCCCGGCCGAAGGCGCCGATAGATCTCGAGGTAGGATTCGGATGCATCTTTCGCGATATCTTTCTTGAGCGTAGCTTCCATATATCGTATATGGCCCGTGTCCACGTCCTTGAACGCCGTGCGCAACGCCTCCTCGGTCATGCCGAACACGCGGAGCAGGTCGGTCACCGGCACCTTGCGATGGCGGTCGATCTTCACGCCGATCATGCCGTCGATATCGGTCTCGAACTCCAGCCACGCGCCCCGATTGGGAATGATCTTCGCGCCGAACAACTGACGGTCCCGCCAGGGGACCGAAGTGAAATATACGCCCGCCGAACGGATGAGTTGTGACACCACGACACGTTCGACGCCGTTCACGATAAACGTCCCGCGGCTCGTCATCTTCGGGAACTCGCCGAAGTACACTTCCTGTGCGTGCGTCGCGCCGGTCTTCTTATTGTCCAACCGCACCTTCAAGTGCAGCGGCATCTCATAGGTCGCATCCTTATAGCGCGTAGTGACCTCGTCGTATTTCGGTTCGCCGAAATAAAAATCGTCAAAATAGAGCGCCAGTTCTTTGCCGGTATGATCGAGGATGGGCGACGCTTCCTCAAGAAGCTCTTTGAGGCCGCGCGTCACAAAATCCCGGTAAGAAACAAGCTGAACTTCGTTCAGGTTGGGCTGACTGATAAGAGAAGCGAACTTTGCAAAGTTTTTTACCGGAAGTTTTTTGTGCGGCATGGCCGGGGGAAAAACGAGACGAATATACGCTACGAACGTTGGTCGCAGAGAAAACGAGCGCGCTCCCTCACTGCGCGGGGGGTGCGTTGGTCATCCGACTGAAATCTCCAAAAACTCTCGAGGCGTGAACCGTAATTTTGAAAATGTGAGTAGGGTTCCACCTGCAAAATACACGCATTCCCCGGGGAATATGAAAAAAGACGCACGAACACAAGACTCCCCAAGGGAACTTGGCGTATGCTCAATCCTATTAGCTTACGCTATATTTAAGCCCATAGCAAACGTCTCGTCAAGTCCCCTAAATCAAGGGTGTTTCTCCTGGTTATCCAGAGACAATCCACAGCTACTTCAAATACTTTGCGCGGTTGGCCGCATGCTCTTCAAGGGTAACCGAAAAAATCGTTTTTTTGGTCAAAGGATCGCTTAAATAAAACCAGTACGGCGAATCGAGCGGGGTGAGCGCGGCTTGGATCGCCTCGCGTCCCGGACTGCCGATGGGTCCAGGAGGCAAGCCTGCGTAGAGATAGGTATTGTATGGCGAATCTATCTTAAGATCGGACGCGGTGATCGGATGGCACGCGCCGTCGTGGCCGTCCCGGATCTCTTTCGCATAGCACACCGTCGCATCCACCTGGAGAGGCATTTTGCTCGCGAGGCGCTTCAACAACATACCCGCAACGACTCTCCGGTCGTGCATATCCGGAACCTCGCGTTCGATGAGCGAAGCGAGGATCAAATTGGCCTGCGCCTTCTTGGGATTCTGATCAAGGAGCGGCTGCGCTTTCTCTTCAAACGCCGCGAGGAATTTTTGCACCACGTCGCGCGGCTCGGAAGCGATGAAAAAACGGTACGTGTCCGGGAACAATCTCCCCTCTGTGTTCTCCGGCGACAGCGCTGCGGCGAACTGCGTGAGCGCGCCCCTCTCCAGAATCCCATTCTCCGCAAGAAGCGAATCGGTCTCATAGAGCGAGGCTCCCTCGGGAATCCGGACCTCTATCTCGCGGCCGTCTCCGCGGACCAATGTCTTGAGGATCGTCGCGCTGCTCGCATCCGAACGCAAGAGATAGCCGCCCGGTTTTATCGCACCCGCCGATCCGGTGATCACGGAAAGAAACTTGAAAGCAGCCGCGGAGCGAATAAGACGCGCCTGCGCAAGCCGGTCGGCGATGTCCCGGAAGCCGTCACCGGGACGGACCACGAACGTTTTTCCCTCGGCACGTACGGGCAGAGCAACAGGCTGGAGGACGGCCAGAAAAAATCCGAACCCGACGAGGCCAAGCGCGACCAGAGATATGCCTGCAATGTGCTTAAAATTTCCGGGCAATAGCATACACGATAGCGAAAAGGAAGAAGCTTGTGAAGAGACTGGATCCGCCGTAGCTCAAGAACGGAAAGGTAACGCCCACTACCGGGAATATGCCTATCGCTGACCCCGCGTTCAAAAGAAAGTGCAGCCCGAACACCATCGCGGCGCCCAAGCAAATGAATTTCTCGAAATTTTGGCCGGCGGCGATGCCTACGCGAAGCACGGCGAGCACGAAAGCGAGGAACGCGCCGACCACCGCGAACCCGGCCGCGAGCCCCCACTCCTCGATAAGCGCGGCCAAAATAAAGTCGTTCGAGGGCTCCGTAAGAAACCCGAGCTGCGTCTGCGGCCCCTGATGATAACCCTTACCGAAAAGCCCTGCGGAACCGATCGCGATCTTTGACTGAATAACGCTGTAGTTGATCGTACGCGCATTCTCCTCCGGGTAGAACACGCCGCGGATACGCTCGCGCTGATAATCCTTCAAAACGCTCTGCCACATAAAAAGCCCCACAACCGCGAAGAGGAGGAACGCGATAAGCACTCGGTTGCGCGGCAGGCCGGACACCAAAAGAAACCCGAACCATATGCCGAATAGAATAAGCGCGGAGCCGAGATCCGGCTGGATCGCCGTGAGCCCGGCCGGCACGGAGAACAGCAAAAACGAGGTAAAGATATTCCCCCACCGCGCGACCGCAAGGTGCCGCCGGCTAAAATATTGGGCGTATACAAGGATGAGCGCGATCTTCGCAAGTTCGACCGGCTGAAAACTCATGGGGCCGAGCACGATCCAGCTCCGCGTGTTGCGGATGATGGGCGAGCTCGCCGCCGCAACCACGAGCAAGAGCACAGAGAACCCGTAGAATCCCCAGATGAAAGAGCGGTGGTTCAAGAGCGAACGCCAATCAATTCTCGTGAACAAGAAGACGAGAAGAAATCCGATGCCCGCCCAAAAAAGCTGGAGGAAAAAAAGATGCGACGAAATGCTCGATATCTCGATAAGCCCCGCGAGCAGAATAACGATTACCGGCCAGAATAAGCTCGTCATGCGCGATGCGCTGTGTTAGGGAGATCCGTGGAGCGCGGCCGTCTGGTCATTCGCGGCTCGCCGAGGCGATGAGTTCGGTGTTTTTGGGATCTATGTCTTTCACCGCTGGGTAGAAAATAGTGAAATTTTTGCTTTCGCGCGGCGCCACGTCCTCCACCGCTGTTTCGGAAATGCCCATGGACCTGCCGGAAGCGTTATGGAATATCGCAAGAATAGTCACGTAAGGAAGCGGGAGCGTGCCGGCGTTCACGAAGCGGCCGCTCACGCGGATCATGCTCCCATCGGTTTCCGCGCGCCAATCCTGGATAACCATTTCCGGGCGCGGGAATGCTTCTGCCTTCACCCATGCCGCATTTTGGAGCCGGATATCAACCCGTACCACACGCAAGGATTCCGTGATGTCCAAAAACTTTGCGAGGCGCCTGATCTCGCCCGCGTAGATGAACGACTGCCCGGAAACGGTGCGGAGCAAATTATTCTGCGCGTCGTAAAAATCGAAACTGTAGTCGAACGCCTTCACTGCAAGCCCGGCATTGGCATTCTGGATTGTGGCAAGGGCACTCACCTGACCATTGGCAGGATAAAAAATCCTCACCTGCTCGGTGACTTCTATGGGCCGGAAATTTTGGGGGAAGCATACGGGCGAGCACACGCCGCCGCAGTCCACGTCCTCCTCGCCCGCATCCTGCCGGTTATTCGTGCAGCTCGGCCCGGGGCGCAGGAATATAACATAGACGCCGAACACGATAAGCGCGAACACGCCGAGGTAAAATATGCCGTACAGGAACTGCTTTATGAAACGGGGCATACCTCATCATTATACATAAAAACAACAAAGGCCCGCAGCCGGCGACACCTCACTGCCCCCGCGCCAAAATAAAAACACCAAATCTTTTATATGCTGGCGTACCCTACTTTCCCGGTCGGCGAACCAACTAGTATCATCGGGCTCAAGCGCTTTCACGGCTCTGTTCGGAATGGGAAGAGGTGGGTCACGCTTGAGTAAAACACCAGCAGATAAAAAATTTGGTGCGGGGTTTTTGTTTCGTTCCGAAATATTCTTCACCCTTGAAATGGGTTTGAATGTTTCGGCGAAACTTCTAAGTCAGCATTGGGATGGTTGGCGGTCATTAGTACGCCTTGGCTAAAATCCTTGCGGACCTTACACCGAGCGCCTATCAACGTCGT
>Ga0155804_102_pt2 | contig 13527 bp, 17 predicted proteins | sample RifCSPlowO2_01_FD_107458 | JGI IMG/M metagenome (GOLD analysis project Ga0155804, IMG submission 107458) | Candidatus Liptonbacteria bacterium RIFCSPLOWO2_01_FULL_56_20 | reverse complement strand
AATTTCCGGAGATCGTAGGCCGCATTAAAGGCCTATAGAGCGAGGAAGTGCCAATCCGAGGAGGCATTATCTAAATCTCACCTTCTCTAATTCGTGCGAATGTGCGAATAGTAGGAAATGGCAGAATAAATTTATGACCGAGGAGGAGATTTTCAACCATCTTTTTGAAGTTGCAAAGACCTCCAAAGATAAAGAAGGGGTAGTAGCCGCCTGCTTAGTGAGAGATGGCGAAATTTTGGCCGCCCTGCCCAGTTCTGACGATAGTAAATATCATGCCGAGCCCGAGGTTATTAAAAAAGCCCTTTCGGAAGGCGTGGTTGTAAAAGATGACGATATTCTTTATTCAACCGTCGAGCCCTGCGGCAAAAGAACCAACATGATCGATTGCTCTTCTTATCTAATCGAGAAAGGCATAAAGAATGTTTGCTACGCAGCAATAGACCCTCTTCAACATGAAATAGCCAAGGGAAAATTGAGGAAGGCCGGCATATATGTTCGGCAGACCGAAAATAAACAAATTACAGAAGAAGCAAGAGACATTTTCAATTCTACGATGCTGAATCCAAAGAAATATAAAATATAGGAATAGAAAATTAGGCGAGGCAAAATTTACGTACCGAATTACGTAATTATATAAAAGCCGTCCAGGAGGCGCCCTGTCTCAAACCGGGCGCCGTTTCTTTTTCGCGGGCGGCGTATGGCGGCGGCTTGACTTTCGGTATATTTGCTGTATAGTTATTTATGGCGTATTTGAGAGGAGGGGCAGGTGAAGAAAACCTATTTGGTTCTTGGCGCGGCTGGTTCGATCGGGAAAGCGGTCGCACGCCGATTGTGCGGCGACGGCCATCATGTGTTCGCATCGGTTAGGAATGGTCAGCGCAGGGCAATGGGCGAACTCGCGGACATGGGCGCGAAGGTCGAAGTGATCGACGACGTGAGCGACCCGGCAGCGCTCAGCAAGCTCGGAGGCGCGTACGCCCTCACGGAACCAGTGTATTTCGACGGCATTGTTTACGCCGTGGGGCATTGTCCGCCGGGTGGCTTTCCGGAGGCGATCCAGCACCCGCTCGCCAAGCTGCCTCTCGAGGACTACCTTCGGGAGATCAACATGCACCAGGTGGGTGCACTGAACACCTTCCAGTGGATGTGGTCGCTCGTAGCGCCAGGCGGATGTTTCGTGTTCATCTCGTCGGCGGTCACGCGCCTCAAGGGCGCTTTCCCGCCGTTCCTCCAGGCGCACTATCACGCGAGCGTGATCAGCGCACTGGACTGGCTCATCGAGGGTATGCGGCACGATCCCGTGATGGCCGGCATGGGGATCAAGATCCACCGTCTCGCCCCGATCGCGGTCAACACCCCGTTCCACACGGGGGGACCGAGGCCGCCGAAGCTCCTCGAAGTCGAGGACGTCGTGCGCGAAGTGCTCGCGGCCCTCGCGAGCGAGGAAACGGTTGACAAGGAGATCGCGTAGTCACGGGCCCGGGCTGGCGTCTCTTCGGAGATGCCCCCGGGCCCTGTTTATTTTTATGATCTTTTGGTAGAATGACCGCGACACAACTTATGAACAATACTACCCAGGGTACGATCGCGATATTTGCGGCACTGCTGGTTCTGTTCTCCGCGATGATCGACCCCAAAACATCCATGATCATTGCCGTAGTCGCGCTCTTTGGACTCGGCGTATATAATTTCGCGAAGCGATAACATGCGGCTCGGCACGGCGACGAGAAACAGTGAGGTGTGCGTGCCGCAGCCGGACAGGGTAGAATAACGCTATGTCTAAGATCGGTCCGGAATATTTGTTCCCGCAGGACAAGGAAAGCGGCTACCTGCGCCAGGTCCGCGACGCGTTCGCGCACGCCGTGGAGCACGGCACGCCGGAAGAGGCGGGGCGCGCGTGGGACAATTATCGCCGCGCGCTCGATGAAATGCCCCTGGAGCGCCGCGGGGCCAGAGCTCTGCCGGAAGAGAAGAAGCTCATAGAAGAAGCCGAGCGGCTTACCCGCAAGGCGCAGGCGCGGGGCATAGACCTGCCGCCCTCGGATTTTTTGAAACGCTGGGCAGAGATGCTTTCTCGCGGAGAAAAGGACTTGGACGAGCCAGGGGGCGAGGCGAGCCCGCCCGGCGGCGAGATGGCGGATCTTGAAAAAGAAGCAGCAGAGCTTATGAGGAAAGAGAGCCAGCCAAAAGGAGATTGACGTGCGTCCACATGGATAAAGGCGGAGAAATCGTGTAAGCTGAAGTCTATATGTCTCCCAAGAGCAGTCCGGCGCAGAAAGAGCGGCAGCTGCGGAAAGGCATTGTGTCCACTCCTTTTACTTTGAGCATCGTGTCGTTCCATACCGCGGTGCATGTCGTGAGCGTATCAAAGCTTTGGTACCAGACGCGGCCGTGGATCGATATCCCCATCCATATATGGGGCGGCATAACGATCACGATCGTTTTTTTCTGGCTTTTTGACCGGCCGCTGTTCCATTCCGGCTTCAGGCCGAGCCGCGGAGTCGTTGCACTGTTCGCGATCAGCTTTGTCGCGCTCGTAGGTGTTGGCTGGGAATTCATAGAGTTTTTGTATGACGCGTTCCTTGCGTACCCGTACCACCTTCAGGCCGCGCAGCTCGGCCTTGCCGACACGCTGGCGGACCTGCTGAATGACCTTATGGGTGGCGGCATAGCGGTCGCGGCGATGTATTTTTTGCCGAAGACGCGCAGGGCGCTTTCGTTCGCTCACGCGCATCCCATAGGAGAGTAGTCGGTGCGGGAATATGACGGGTCGGCGCTCACGCGCCGCGCTTGACTTCTTCTAGGGCAATGGTTTCATAAAAGGAGAACAAAGGAGGCATCTGATGCTGACTCAACTCCGGCGTTTGGTGGATTGGAGCGACCTGCCAGACGGTTACGGCGAACACGGCGAACTTCTGCCCCAGCCGCGCCTGATCTGCTGGACCGAGGTCGCCTGGATCATCGCTATCGCCCTCGTCATCGTCATCGCCTTTGCCGTTTAGTTCGTAAACGGCAAGGCCCCTCGCTACTGGAGCCCGAGCCACTATGGCCGGGCTTCATTCGTCTTGTAGCGAAAAAAGCGCTGTAGCGCTTTTGTATTTTACTCGCGCCTACTTACTACTTTCTACTCGCTACTTACTATTTCAAGAGCATCCCCCTGACGCGTTCCCGCACTGGAGACAGGTGAGGCAGGTTCCGGTGCGCACCATCATGCCGCCGCAGTTTCGGCAGACCGTATCCGCCGGCGTGAAGCCGTTCCCGTTCTTCAGTATTTTCGGTTTCTCGACTTCGGGAAGTTCCGCGTCCGGCATATATGGGGCGGCGCTTCCTTCTTCGTCGTGCGTGGTACCGGTCATGCCGAACTCCGCGAGGTCTTCGGGCGCGAGGAGGCGGAGCGCCAGGTAGCGGAAAATGTAGTCCACGATAGAGGTCGCGATGCGCACCTGCGGGTTTTCGGTGAAGCCCGACGGCTCAAAGCGGGCGTAGATGAATTTCCGCGCGAGGTCTTTGAACGGCACGCCGTACTGGAGCGCCATGGAAATGGAGATCGCGAACGCGTCGAGGAGTCCCGCGAGCGTCGAGCCCTGCTTCGCCATGCGGATGAACACCTCGGCGAGCCCGTCGCCCTCATACATGCTGTACGTCAAATATCCTTCGTGGCCCGCGATCGAGAACTTGTGCGTCTCGGAGATCCGCGTGCGGGGGAGGCGTCTGCGCGGAGAGGGCGGCGGCGGCCCGGTCGGCTCCTCTTTTTTCTCTTTGCCGTGCGAGGTCTGGAGCGGCTGGGTGGCTTTTGAGCCGTCGCGGTAGACCGCGAAGGCCTTGATGCCGAGCTTCCACGCCATAAGGTATGAATCAAAGATCTCTTCGGCGGTCGTCTCGTTCGGCATATTGAACGTCTTGGAGATCGCGCCGGAGATGAACGGCTGGACCGCGGCGACGAGCTTTACGTGCCCCTGCCACGAGATGGAACGCGTGCCTTCCTTGGGCTTGATCGCGCAGTCAAAGACCGCGAGGTGTTCGTCCTTCGCGTGCGGCGCGCCTTCGATCGTGCCGTGTTCGGCGATCCAATCCGTGATCTCATGGATCTGCTTCTCGCGGTAGCCAAGGTTCCTCAACGCGTTCGGTACTTCGCTGTTCACGATCTTCATCCATCCGCCGCCCACGAGCTGTTTCATCGTGACGAGCGAAAAGCCCGGCTCGACGCCCGTGGTGTCGCAATCCATCATAAAAGAAATGGTGCCGGTCGGGGCGATCACCGTCACCTGCGAGTTCCGGAAGCCGTGTTCTTCCCCGAGCGCGAACGCCTCTTCCCACACGGTTTTTGCCTCTTGCGCAAGCGTTTTGTCGTTTACCAGGCGGTCGTCAATGATATCCCGGGCTGCGGCGCCGTGCTTGGCGATCACGCGGAGCATGGGCTCGCGGTTCGCCGCATATCCCGCAAACGGCCCCATTTTGCCCGCGATGACCGCAGAGTACCGGTACGCTTCGCCTGCGAGGAGGGAAGAGAGCGACGCGGCCCATGCACGGCCTCCGTCCGAGTCGTAAGGGAGACCCTTGGACATGAGGAGCGCGCCGAGGTTCGCGTAGCCCAAGCCCAGTTCGCGGAAGTCGTGCGCGTTCTTCGCGATCTTTTCCGTGGGGTAGCTCGAGCCGTCCACGATGATCTCTTGCGCGAGAATGAGGATGTCCACCGCGTGCGTGAACTCTTTTGTCATGAACGTCCCGTCCTCGCGGAGGAATTTCAAGAGGTTCACCGAGGCGAGGTTGCAGGCGGAATCATCGAGGTGCATATATTCGGAGCAGGGATTCGACGCGTTGATGCGGCCGGAGGCGGGACAGGTGTGCCAGTCGTTTATGGTCGTATCGAACTGCACGCCCGGGTCGCCGCACTCCCACGCCGCTTTCGCGATCTCGTAGAGCATGTCGCGCGCCTGGTATTTGTTCGCAACAGAGCCGTCTACAATGAATTTCGTTTCCCACGCGCCGTTCGCTTCGACCGCCTTCATGAAGTCGTCGGTGATGCGCACGGAGTTGTTCGCGTTCTGGAACTGGATGGAGGTCCACGCTTCGTTGTTCAGGTCCGCCATGTCGTATCCCGCAGCCGCAAGCGCGCGCACCTTGCTCTCTTCGTCCGCCTTGGAGCGGGTGAAGTCCATTACGTCCGGGTGGTCGATGTTCAAGATCACCATCTTCGCCGCGCGCCGCGTGGTGCCGCCCGACTTGACCATGCCCGCGACCGAATCTGCGCCGCGCATGAACGAGACAGGGCCCGACGCGTAGCCGCCGCCAGAAAGATTTTCGCGAAGCGAGCGGAGACGCGAGAGGTTGACGCCCGCTCCGGACCCTCCTTTGAAGATCATCGCTTCGTTCCGTATCCATTCCATGATGGAGCGCATATCGTCCTCGACGGAGAGAATGAAACACGCCGAGCACTGTGGCTTTTCGACCGCGCCCACATTGAACCAGACCGGAGAATTGAACGAGGCCTTTTGATAGACGAGGAGGTGCGTGAGCTCGTCCTCGAATATTTGCGCCTCATCCGCGTCCTTGAAGTATCCGAACGTCTCGCCCCAGCCGCGGATGATTTTCGTGACGCGCGAGATCATCTGCTTCACGCTCCGCTCGCGCTGCGGAGAGGTGAGTTTGCCGCGGAAATATTTCGCGGCGGTGATGTTTACTGCGTGCGCCGACCAAAAATCCGGGAATTCGACATCCCGCTGCTCAAAAACCTTTTTTTCGCCGCTTCCCACGACCGCATCCCGCGAGACCCACGTGATCTCGTCGAACGGATGAATATTCGGCTTCGTAAAAAGCCGCCGGGCGAGCCCGTGCGGCCGTGCTGCGCTCTTCGCGCGGCGGAGCGTTGCGTTCTGCGGCTCGTGTGCGGCGTTTCGGGTCTTGTTCGTCATGGGAAAAACTTTTTTTCGCGGCGCGTGCGGCTTGGTTATCGGATGTCTCAATTCTACACGGTACGCGCAAGGAAAGTTATCCCCAGAACACCGCAACAAAACACTTCTCAAAAAAATTTTCAACTTTCGTTGCGTTCGAGCCGTCCAGGACGCGCCCCTCGGCGAATTGCAGCTCGTTTTGCGTCACCTCGGCGTCGTTTTGTCGAAATTTTTTTCAAAACAAACAATGCGCGGCCGGGTTTTTAGAAAAACAAGCGCGTTTTTCTCCCGCGAGGCCGCGGGACCCGGCGGTCGCGCCCAAAAATCACCCCCGCTTTCCTTATTAATAGTAATTTCCTACAATAAGGTGAATTGCAGGCTGTGCGATAACGAAAACGCGGGGCATGGAACAGGCAGTAAACGAGGAATCGGGCCTTCGGAGGGGCGCAGCAGGCGTCCCGTTCCTTATTGCGGTCGGCATCACGCTTGCGCTTGGCGCGGGCGTGGTGTTCGGGCGGGCGAGTATGGGCCAGGACGGGAACATTTTCGGCCAAACCGCTTCTTTGGTCTCGCAGACGCTCGGCGACATATTCTATCCGGAAAAAGAGGTGCCGGATTTTGAGATCGACTTGCGCGAAGAGGCAAGCGCGGGTCAGGACGTTCTCGAAACATCTCTTGCGGGTGATTCGTCGGGCAGCAAAGGCGCCGAAACTTCATCTAAAGATCCGGCCGCAGGGCGAGTTACGGGAAATGTTCTGCAGCCGGCCGCCGCGCGTGCGACCCTAAGCGACGCCTCGGCGACGACAGACATTGCGGTTGCGTCGTCGTCGCCTTCTGCGGGCGCGGCGCGTGCCGTAGCGCCCGCTCCGCAGAACATTCCTGTCGCGTGCGACTTTGCCGCGGGCGGGACGCCGAACCACGCGGTCCTCATAAATGAGATCGCGTGGATGGGGACGCAGACGAGCGCGAGCGACGAGTGGATGGAGCTCAAAAATAATTCCGGAGAGGATCTCGCGCTCGCGGGTTGGCAGCTTATGGACGCGGACGGCGACATAAAAATTTCTTTTGACGAGACCGGCCTCTTCCCCCGCGGAGGATTGTACCTTTTGGAGCGCACCGACGACGGTTCTGTGCCGAACGTCCCTGCGGATAAAATTTATTCCGGATCTCTCTCGAACTCCGGCGCGTGGCTGAAACTTTTTGACAATCACTGCGCGTTCATTGACGAGATCGCCGCAGCGGACGGGTGGCCCGCAGGAGATCGCGCGGCGAGACTCACGCTTGAGCGCGACGTGAGAAGTTTCGGATGGCACTCGAGCGCGATCGCGGGCGGCACGCCGAAGTCGCCGAACGACGACCGGATCCCTGCGGTCGCGTTCGTCCCGCCTCCTGCGCCCGTTCCCGCAAGCGCGCCGCCTCCGCAGGAGCCGCCGCCCGCTTCGTCCGGCCGCGCGCTCATAAGCGAGATCATGGCAGGGAGCGACGCGGGCGCGAGCTACGAGTTCGTCGAGCTTTACAATCCAGGCTCGGGACCGCTCGACCTCACCGGCTGGTCGGTCAAAAAGAAGAGCTCCACCGGCGCAGAGTCGTCGCTCGTGGTCGCGAGCCGGTTTGAGGGGAAAGTCATCCCTGCGCAGCATTATTTTTTGCTCGCGAACGAGGGCGGGTATACTGGTGCGGTTTTGCCCGACGTCGTGTGGCCGTCGTCTTACTCTTTGGCCTACACCAACAACGCCGTTCTCCTCTATGATGCGCAGGGCGCGGTGGTAGAGGAAGTGAATTGGGCAGAGATCCCGAGAAACCAAAGCTACACGCGCGGATCGTGGTCAGAAAGCCAATTTAGCCTTACTGCGAACCCGACACCCGAGAATGCTTCCGGGAATTAAGACAGGAACTCCTCTCATATGTATGAGCGATATTGTCGTTATTCTCCACAATATAAGGAGCGCGCATAACGTAGGGTCTATGTTCAGGACTGCGGATGCCGCGGGAGTAAGAAAGATCTACCTTGCGGGCATTACGCCTGCGCCGGTTGACCGGCTGGGAAGGGTAAGGGAGCCGTTCGCGAAGGTCGCGCTTGGCGCGGAGGGATACGTGGAGTGGGAAAAAGTGTGTGCGGCAGGGCCGCTCCTTGCGGCGCTCAAGCGGGATCACTACAAGATATTCGCGGTCGAGCAGGCGAAGCGTGCCGTGCCGTACTACGCCGCGTCACTTGGCAGGCGGCGCGGCCGCGCCGCGCTCGTCCTGGGGAACGAAGTGCGCGGGCTTCCCGCGCCGGTCTTGAGGCGCGCGGACCGCATCCTGGAGATACCGATGTACGGCAGGAAAGAATCGCTGAACGTTGCGGTGGCGTTCGGCATCGTGCTGTATCACTTGCGGTGCGCGGGCATCGTGCACGGGACGCGCGCACAAAAGCGTTCGTGAGCGCGGCGCGTGATAGGAGAGCTCCTTCGGGATATACTTAAGACAAGCATATGAAGAATCGTTTTGATTCGGTGTTCCTCTTTGTGTTGCTCATGATCGTGGTGTTTGGCTACGCGCTGTTCGGTCCGCGTCTCCGGTTTGGCGGCGGCGGCGGGAGCGCGCCAACGGTCGCGATAAACGGCTACCGTTTCGCGGTGGAGGTCATGGAGTCGCCGCTCAGCCGCAGCCAGGGTCTTTCCGGACGCGCGAGCCTCGGCGAGGGGGCGGGAATGCTTTTTCTCTTTGACACGCCGGGGAAGTACGGATTTTGGATGAAAGATATGAATTTCGCGATCGACATCATCTGGGTGAGCGGCGACCGCATCGTGGGATTTGAGAAAAACGTGCAGCCCGAGCCGGGGCGGCCGTTCTCCGAGCTGCGGATATACGAACCGCCTGGGACGGTGGACAAGGTGCTCGAGGTCCGCGCCGGCACCGTGGAGCGGTACGGATTCTCCGTAGGCGATGCAATGGTTTTTGCGCGCTAGTCGCGTTCGCTCTATAATAGAAGGCATGAAGCAGGCGCGTGTTGCCATCAACGGGTTCGGGAGGATCGGCAGGTTATTTTTTAGGCAGGCGTTCGGTCGACCTGGCATTGAGATAGTCGCGATAAACGACCTCGGCGATCTTGATAATCTCGCGTATCTCTTGAAGTACGATACGGTCTACGGACGCTACGCCGAGCAGGTGGAGAGCAATTCGAAGAAAGGCGCGCTCAAAGTGAAAGGAAAAGAGGTTAAGGTGTTGCAGGTGAAGGATCCGGCCGGGCTGCCGTGGAGAGACCTCAAGATAGACATTGCGATCGAGGCGACCGGACTTTTTGAATCGTACGAAAAAGCAAACGCGCACCTTACGGCAGGCGCGAAGCGCGTGATCATCACCGCGCCCGCAAAAGACCCGGACGGCGCGGAGGGCAAGACCGTGCTCATGGGCGTAAACGAAGGCGAGCTCAAGTCGGTTCAGCTCACCTCGAACGGCTCGTGCACCACGAACGCCGCTTCGCCGGTCATTCAGATTATGTCGGAGAACCCCGGCATTCAAAAAGCTATATTGAACACCGTGCACGGCTACACCGCGACGCAGAATCTGGTTGACGGCCCCACGCGCGGCTCTGATTTTCGGCGCGGGAGGGCGGCGGCGCAAAACATCATTCCGTCCACGACCGGCGCCGCGATCGCGGTCACGCGCGCGATCCCGGAGCTCGAGGGAAAGTTCGACGGCATGGCGATCCGCGTGCCAATCGCGACCGGTTCCATCGCGGACATCACGTTTCTCGCGAAGCGCAAAGTCACGGCAGAGGAGATTAACGATATTTTCCGAAACGCAGCCGCAGAAAAACGGTGGCAAGGGATTTTGAAGGTCGTGGACGACCAAATAGTTTCTTCCGACATCATTGGCGAGCCTTTCGGAGCGATCGTGGACCTGAATTTCACTCGGGTGATCGACGGGGACCTCGTGAAAGTGCTCTCGTGGTATGACAACGAGGCAGGGTATGTTGCTACGCTCGTGCGGCACGTGCGCGAAGTCGCGCGCCTCCTCTAGGCCCATATTGTTGCGATATGAAACTGCTCGCCGCGCTCATCCTTCTTAGTGCGTGCGTCATGGTCGTCGCGCCCGCTGTGCGCGCCGAGAACGCATCGGGAACGATATCGGACTCGGAGATCGGCCTACTCCCGGGCTCGCCGTTCTATTTTCTGAAACTTTGGTACGAGCGCGTCCGGCTCTTCTTTACATTCGGGGACGAGAACAAGGCGCAGGCATATTTTCATCTCGCAGAGGTGCGCTTTGCTGAATATCAGAGATTGGTGGCGCAAGGAAAAGACAAGCTCGCGCAAGAGACCATCGGTAGATATGAAAACGACCTCAAGAACGCGCAAGACATTCTCGCGCGTCTCGCCGAGGCAGGAGCGGACGTGAAGAACTTGGCGCAGAAGATCCAGGACGCCGCGGCACAACAGGTTATGATAATCCAGCGGAACATCGAGCGGCTCCAGGGGATACGCAGGAGCCTTGAAGAGGCGGCGAAATTCGAGCGCCAGAACCCGTAAGCCGCGCGCTTTTCGCACAGCCGCAGTTCGGTGATATAATCAACCCGTGGTTATTTACTTCGGCGCGGATCATCGCGGATTCAACTTAAAAGAAACACTCAAAGGCCTATTACAGAGCGAGGGGCATCAGGTGGTTGACATGGGGAATTCGAGCTATGACCCGAGCGACGATTATCCCGACTTCGGCGCGGCGGTTGCGGGGAAAGTGAGTGGGGATCCTGCGGGGAGCAGGGGGGTCCTCATCTGCGGCTCCGGGGTGGGCATGGACGTGGTGGCGAACAAATTCCCGCGCGTGCGCGCGACCCTGGGCGTCTCGCTCGATCAGGTGTCGAGCGCGCGGCATGACGACGACGTAAACGTGCTCGTCATCCCCGCGGATTTCGTGGCCGAAGCCGATGCGAAAAAGATGGCGCAGGTGTTTTTGGCGACGCCATTCGCCGGCGACGAACGGTACCGGCGGCGCATCGCGAAGATCTCCAAGATGGAAAATGAATAAATGGTTACGGTGATCCCGGCGATCAACTGTCCGGATCGCGACCTCGAATGCGTGCGCGAGAAAGTGCGCGTCGCGGAGTCGCTTTTTTCCGATCTGCCTCGCGGGGCTATCCGGGAGGAGGGCTGGGTGCACCTTGACGTGACGGACGCGCGGTTCACGTTCAACAAGACGTGGGGAAACGCGCGCGACTGGAGGGAGCTCGATACCGCCTTGAACCTCGAGGTTCATCTCATGGTAGAGGAGCCGGAGAAGATCATTGAGGACTGGCTCCGCGCGGGTGCGCGGCGGGTGATCGTCCACTTTGAATCGTTCCACGGCGGGGCGCTCCGGCATCACAAGACGGCGCCGCAGGATATTTTCCGTGTTCTGCTCGAGGCGTGCGCGGCGCATCGCGCGGAACTGATGCTCGCGCTGAATCCGGAGACGCCGCCGGAGAACGCCCTCACGTATTGCGGGGCGGTCAAGGCCATCCAGGTGCTCGCGGTGCACCCCGGGCTCGCGGAGCAGAAATTCATGCCGTTCGTGCTTGAGAAGATAAAATTTTTGCGGCGGCAATTCCCCGATGCTACAATTGAGGTTGACGGCGGCGTGGACGCCGAAATAGGGAAGCGCGCCGTGAAGGCCGGGGCAAACGTTTTGGTCTCGGCATCGTATATTTTTGAGAGCGAGGAACCAACGCGCGCGTATCAGGAATTGAAACGCATCTGACATGCAGGAATTACACGAGAAAAAACTGAAGTTTTTGGAGGAGATGGCGAACTTCTTGCGGCAGGACGTGATCAAGATGGTTTCGCACGCGGGCTCCGGCCACATCGCGGGGCCGCTTGATATGGCGGACGTGTTCGCGGCTCTCTATTTCCATATCCTCCGCCACGACCCGCGAAAGCCGGACTGGCCGGACCGCGACCGCGTAGTGCTTTCTAACGGTCATATTTGCCCCATTTTGTATGCGGCGCTTGCGCGCGCAGGGTATTTCCCGTTCGAAGAACTGAAGACGCTCCGCGCGCTCGGCACGCGGCTCCAAGGGCATCCGCATCGGGGGTCGCTCCCCGGGACAGAGACGACGTCGGGCCCTTTGGGCTCCGGGCTCTCGCAGGCAGTAGGCATGGCGCTCGCGGCCCGCTTGGACGGGAAAAAGCACCGCATCTATTGTCTCTTGTCCGACGGCGAGCACCAAGAGGGGAATTTGTGGGAGGCCGCGATGTTCGCCGGGAAGAACAAGCTCTCGAACCTCACCGTGATCGTGGACAGGAATAACATTCAGATAGACGGCTTTACCGAAACCATCATGCCGCTCGAGCCGTTCCGCGCGAAGTACGAATCGTTCGGCTGGCACGTGCTGGAGATCGACGGCCACAATTTTGAGGCGATCATTTCGGCCGCCGCCGAAGCGAGGGCGATCTACGAGAAACCGACCGTGATCGTCGCGCACACGATTGCGGGCAGGGGAGTGAGTTTTATGGAGCAGGACTACCTCTGGCACTCAAGGCCGTTCAAGCCCGGGGAGGCGGAGCAGGCCCTGGCCGAACTCCGGACGCTTCAAGGTCGAATCAAGAGCGAACATCAATAATATAGATAAGCGAGTAGTGAGTAGGAAGTAGAGAGTAGAAATAACAAGTCGAAATAATCACCTACAACCATGCAAGACCAATTAAATCAGCCGGTAAAAAGTTCTCCGCGAGACGTGTTCATGTATCTTTTGGCGACAATCGCGCTCTACATAAGCACCGGGAGCGTGATCAATCTTTTGTTCCAGTATATCAATGTGCGGTTTCCAGACCCCTTGAATCCCTACTATGACGCCGGGAATCCGATCCGGTGGGCGCTCGCGCTCCTTATCATTCTCTTCCCAGTGTACTTCTGGGTATCACGCTTCCTTTATAAGGAGCTTGCCTTAAACCCGGGGAAAAGCGAGATAAAGATCCGCAAGTGGCTCCTCTATTTCACGCTTTTCCTGGCCGCGCTGCTTATCATCGGAGACCTCGTGGCGCTCATCTTTAACTTTTTAGAAGGCGAGCTCACCGCGCGGTTCTTCCTTAAGGTGGCAGCCGTGCTGGTTGTGGCGGCTGCGGTGTTCTGGTACTACTTCTACGATCTGCGTAAAACGCCGGGGACGTTTACGACCAAGGCGAAGATATTCGTGCAGGCGGTGATCGCGGTGCTCGCCGCGATCGTAGTCGCGGGCGTGTTCATCGCGGGTTCGCCTTTCAAGCAGCGGCTCGTGCGGTTTGACCGGCAAAAAGTGAACGACTTGCAGAGCGTTCAAAGCCAGATCCTGAATTATTGGATGCAGAAAGAGCGGATGCCCGCGACGCTCGGCGACCTTACGGACAGCATTTCCGGATTTGCGCCGCCGCTTGATCCGCAAACCGGCGCGTCGTACGAATACCGCGTAACGGGCGCGCTTGCATTCGAGCTCTGCGCGACGTTCAATCTTCCTTCTGAAGCCGGCCGGGTCGGTGAATACGCGCGTCCGATGGTACCGGAAGCAGTAAAGGGGCTGGGCGAGAACTGGGACCACGGCGAGGGAAGGGCGTGCTTTACGCGCACGATCGACCCGGAACTGTATCGGCCGTACAGCAAAACAACCCCGAGATAGAAAACCCGTAAATGCTCAATACGAAACTCA
>Ga0155804_115_pt1 | contig 16588 bp, 15 predicted proteins | sample RifCSPlowO2_01_FD_107458 | JGI IMG/M metagenome (GOLD analysis project Ga0155804, IMG submission 107458) | Candidatus Liptonbacteria bacterium RIFCSPLOWO2_01_FULL_56_20 | reverse complement strand
GCTCCACCGCAATGAGCTCTCGGGAACCCTCGGCGGCCTTTTCCGCGTGCGACAGATCACGATGGACGACGCGCATATCTACTGCCGCATGGATCAGGCGGAAGGCGAAATAAAAACACTCCTCAAACTCGTCGGGAGAACATATAACCTTTTCGGATTTAAAGAACAATTCTACCTCGCGACGCGGCCCGAGAGCGCCTTGGGCGATAAAAAGCTGTGGAGCAGGGCGGAGAGCGCGCTCGAAGCCGCCCTCGAACACAACAAGGTGCCGTTTGAAGTAAAGCCCAAGGACGGCGCGTTCTACGGCCCGAAAATTGACATCCACATCAAGGACGCCCTGGGCCGCGATTGGCAGCTTGCGACCATCCAGCTCGATCTCGCTATGCTTCCCGAACGCTTCGCCCTCTCCTACGCCGACGAGAAGGGAAGGAGGCAGAAGCCGGTCGTGATCCACCGCGCGATCTTCGGTTCGTTCGAGCGCTTTATCGGCATACTCGTTGAACACTTTGCCGGCGCCCTGCCGCTGTGGCTCTCGCCGGTCCAGGCCGAAGTGATAACCGTGGGAAGCGGACAAAAAAAATTCGCGCAAGAAGTATGGAAAAACCTGCAGGGGCATGGCGTACGAGCGCGGTTGAGCGATGAGAACCTCACGGTTGGCAAACGCATCCGCGAAGCCGAGATGCAAAAAATCCCCTACATCCTCGTAGTGGGTGAAAAAGAAGAAAAAAACGGCACGGTGAACGTGCGGCATTACCGAAGGGGGCCCGCCTCCGCCGACTTGACCCCTGCAGCCGCTTCGGCGAAAGGGGTGGCTATGGCGGGCAGGCAAGAAGGAGAAGTGAATCTGGAAAAACTTTTGGAAAGGATTGCTTTAGAAATTGCCGCGAAAACCATATGAAACGGACGGGGCTCCTGAATTTCAGGAGCCCGGTGGAACTGGCCGCCATCGCTCGTATGCGCGGCGATCCTTGTCTTCCGCCCACTGGACGTAGGCGTCTTTCAGGGGGCGAAACACTCTACGCAACAACTTAATAAGACTCAACGGTCACCTCCTTTCTTAAGCGCCACCCATCCTCCGAGGGGGGACGCTCTAACGCCTGTTCAGCTTGAGCGCCGTGATCTTTTCGCCAGGCACGCCGTACTGGCTCGATCGCTCCCGACGACGCCTTGCCACCCACCAATTCACTGCGCCCGCGACAGCCAAGGCGAACGCCACGGCCACAGCGACCCACGTCCCGGGGGTAAACGCCCGTATCCATTCCATCATGGTCAATCCTTCCTTCCCGGCTCAAGTTGAGCCAAATTGCTGCGTCTATTATAATAATACAAGCTGTATGCCGTCAAGTCCGATGTCAACGCTTATCGGCTTATCTAAATTCATTATAGTAGTAGGCCCCACAGCAAGCGGGAAATCCGCGGTCGCGGTACGGCTCGCCAAGAAATTCAACGGCGAGGTAATTTCTGCTGACTCGCGGCAGGTATATCGGGGTCTTGATATCGGCACCGGAAAGATCACGAAAAAAGAAGCGCATGGCGTCCCCCATCATCTTTTGGACGTCACATCGCCCAAGAAAACATTCACGGTCGCTCAGTACCAAAAACTCGGACAGCGAGCCATCCGCGATGTCTTGCGACGAAACAAGCTCCCGATCATCTGCGGCGGCTCCGGATTCTATATTGACGCCCTGCTCTATGAATATGGCATCCCCGAGGTGACGCCTAATCCCGCACTGCGGCGTGAGCTCGGCACGCTCACTGCAGAACGCCTTTTTACAACGCTCCAAAAATTAGACCCGCGGCGCGCCGCGGCCATAGACCGGCATAACAAACGCCGCCTGGTGCGGGCGCTTGAGATCATACTTCAAACAGGGAAACCTGTGCCAGATGTATCCCTTCGACAGGCTCAGGGCAAATTTTCGCAATACGAAATTTTGAAGCTCGGCATACGCCTGCCGGACAGCGAACTAAAACAAAGGATCCGCAAGCGGCTTATCACGCGCATGCGCCAAGGCATGACCAGCGAAACGCGCCGCCTTCACGAACGCGGACTAAGCTGGAAACGAATGGAAGAACTGGGGCTGGAGTACCGCTATCTTGCAAGATTCTTGCAGGGTACTATCACGAAATCAGAAATGCTCGCGCAGCTGGAAAAAGAAATATGGCATTACGCCAAGCGGCAAATGACGTGGTTCAAGCGGGATAAGGAAATTCGCTGGGTCACGATGTCAAAACATGCCGAGAAATTGACGAAGCAATTTCTTGGTATATAAAAATCCCGTTACCTCAACAGCTTTGTCAATATTTCTTGGATCGTTGCCGGGTTCCCCCTCCCTTTGAACTTCCTCATCGCCTTGCCGATCAAAAACTGCAAGCTCGCTTCTTTGCCTTTTTTGTAGTCCGCGACCGCGTTCGGATTCTCCACGATCGTCGCTCGGACGACTTGCTCAACTTCGCCCGCATCCGACACGGTCCGAAGCCCTTCTGCGCGCATGATCGTCTCCGGATCTTCTCCGGTCTGAAACATTTTCCGCAAAATGTCCTTTGCCTGACGGCTCATGATCGTCCCGTCCGCGATAAGGTCAATAAGATGCGCGAGTTCTTCGGGCTCGATCTTCAAAACGTCTCCGCCCGAGGCGGATCCGCCTTCAGCGGAAAATCGCGTGCCGGCTTCGTTCATAAGCCCTATAAGGTCGCTCGTCAAATAGTTGAACAAAAGGTTTTGCGGCGTTTTCTCTATCGTGACGGTTTCGCGCTCATCGCGGGCTTGCCCGCCAAAGTCTTGTCCAGCCTTCGCAGCCAAAGTTGCTTCGGCGGAGTAGGTACGAAGGTGAGCCGCGAGCTCGCTTTCCGCCGCCTCGAAAAAATCGGCAAGCTGTTTGTCTTGAATAAGCTGGGCTGCCTGCTCCGCAGAAAGCTTGAACTCGCGCTCAAACCGCGCCCGTTTTTGCGCGGGCAGTTCCGGCACATGCGCCCGTAGATCTTCCACGTCAAACACCTTGGCCGGTTCAAGAGGCGGCAGGTCCGGCTCCGGGAAATAGCGGTAATCATGCGCCTCTTCTTTGGTGCGCTGGCTTACGGTCTTTTGTTTCGCGTCGTCCCAGCCGCGGGTCTCGTGCTCCACTTTCACGCCTTTTTCCAATGACCCTTTTTGACGCTCGATCTCGTACGCGATGGCCGAACCAACCGCTTTGAATGAATTGATGTTTTTGAGCTCCACCTTGGGCCCCATGTCCAAGCTCACGTTCGCCTCCACGCGCATCAGGCCTTTTTCCATGTCCGCGTCGGACGCGCCGAGATACTGGAGGATGAGCTGGAATTCTTTTGCAAAAGCGACCGCTTGTTCGGCGCTCCGGATGTCCGGCTCGGTTACAAGCTCCATAAGCGGCGTGCCGGCGCGGTTGAAATCAACATAGCTCGCCTCCCCCTTCTTTGCCTCGCCGGGGATCTCGTGCAAGAGCCGGCCCGCGTCTTCTTCGAGGTGGATCCGGCGGATGCGCACGCCGAGGAGCTCTCCTCCCGTGATGAGCGGCTGGTCATACTGCGAGATCTGATACCCTTTGGGCAGGTCGGGATAGAAATAGTTCTTGCGGTCGAATTTGGAGACAGGGTTGACGCTCCCCTTGAGCGCGAGGCCTACCCTGAGAACCGCTTCCACTGCCTGCTTGTTTATCACAGGGAGCGCGCCTGGATGCCCCAAGCACACCGGGCATACGTTCTGATTCGGGTGCTCTTCGTCCGGGTCGTTCAAACAATCGCAGAACATCTTGGTCTGCGTATTGAGGGTCGCATGTACTTCTAATCCTATTGTGGGTTGATAGTCCTTCATCACAATGGAGCGCGCCTGTCCACCGCAGCTTCAGCGAAGGCGGAGATCTCTAAACCGATCGTTGGTTCGTATTGAGCCATGGGTTACTCTTTAGTATAATCTAAACTAAGGCCGCACGCGCAAGAAGCGTGGTCAGGCTTTCATTACGCCACTTCCCTGGTCTACCCAGAAACCGACCGCCGCCCAGGCTAGCCGAGAAACAATGTGATCAGGGCACCGCATGGTTGTTTTAGGGGAATCCCCCGACTTTCCCAAAAGCCCTGTACCAGGCATTGGCTTTGTACCAAGACGAACGAGGTCGGGGCAGGGACGGTTGCTGCAGCAGCCGCCCGTTTTATTTTTACGTCGCGCGTCTGATCACGAGCTCGCGCTCCGGAGTATCACGCGTGAGATTGTCCACGACCCTCTGCGCAACGACCGCTGGGCCCATATATTGAGAATAATTCTCCGGCTTGTTTTCACGAAAAAGGTCTGTCTGCATGCCTCCGGGGTAGACCGCGATGACCGCGACGCCCGCGGGCTCGGCCTCGAGCCGCAGAACCTTCGTAAAGCCGTCCGCGGCGAATTTCGTTGCCACATATCCCGCCTCGTTTACGCGCGGATCCATTGCCCGGACCGAGAGAATGTTTACGATCACGCCGCTCCCCCGCTTTTTCATCTCACGGAGCGTTTCGCGAGAACCGTACGCGAGCCCGAAAAAATTCACCTCCATCATCTCGTGCACGCGCCGCATGTCGATCTCCTCAGCCGCTGCATGCGGCATCCAGACGCCTGCGTTATTGACCCACACGTCGATCCTGCCGAACTTCTTGACCGCGTCTTTCGCGAGACGTCTCACCTGCGCTTCCCGGGTCACGTCCGCAACAACTGGTGTGGCGCAAAGCTCTTCCGCGACCTTCGTAAGCTCTACTTTTTCTCGCGCGCTTACCACGACGTTCGCGCCCTCACGCGCACACGCGCGGGCAAGCGCCCGGCCCAGCCCCCGGCTTGCGCCGGTAATGACCACGACCTTGTTCCGAAGATCCATAGTTAAGCAAGCTTCCCTTTTACGACGCGCCACACTCTTTCGTGGATCTCTTCGCGCGAGAGCAGCACCCCGCCTTTCATGCATTCCACGAGCGTGAAGTCGCGCGGGAATGTACGGGTCATTTCCTGATATATTTGTTCCGCTCTCGAGAGGTGGCGCAGGTCCGCCTCGTGGATATCACGCCTTACGCCGCCCACGTATTCACGTCTGCCTTTCCGATCCACGAGCTTTTGCGCGATCTCTGCCGGCACGTGGAGCACGACGGTTGCATCTGGCCGCGGGATGCCAAGGATCTTGTATTCAAATTCGTGGAGCCACCTGAAGAACTTTTTCCGGTCCGCGCGACTCCCGAGCTTCGCACCTTGGTGCCCCATATTCGAGGCCACGTACCGGTTCGAGACCACCACCCGGCCTTGCGCAAGCCGCTCTCTGATCTTCCGGCCGACGCTAAAACGGTCCACGGCGTAAAACACGGATGCCTTATAGGGGCCGACCTCTTTCCACCCGCCGTACTTGCCGTTCAGATATTCTTCTACAAAATACGCCGACGGCTTCCCGTACTGCGGAAAGTCGAATGTCGCAAACGGACGTCGCCCGCGCCGCAGCCGTCGGACCAATAGCTTGAACTGCTCGGTCTTGCCGGAGCCGTCCGTTCCCTCGAGCACAATGAATACGCCTCGCCGCATGGCCTCATTCTACCACTTCAGCACCGCGGCCTGAAACTATACATGCTCGCGCTTTTGGTTTTTGGGAAGCTATCGGAAGCCAAAAGCGCGAGCAATGCTACTCAATCGTGATTCCCATGCTCCGCGCCGTGCCTTCCACGATGCGCTCGGCGGCCCCGAGATCCGTAGTGTTCAAATCCGGCATTTTACGCTCGGCAATCTTCCGCACATCTGCCTTAGTCACCTTGCCTACTTTTTCTTTGAGAGGGTTTTTCGCGCCCTTCTCGATGCCAGCCGCCCCATCCGGGCGAGCCTCGCCTATAGGGCGGGCTGCTTTCTTAAGCAGCGCCGCAACAGGCGGGGTCTTCAGTTTGAACGTAAAACTCCTGTCAACATAGATCGTGATTTCCGCAGGCACCACGTCGCCCGTCATATCTTTTGTCGCGTCGTTGAACTGCTTGCAAAACTCGGCGATATTTACGCCGTGCGGCCCCAGAGCCGTGCCTACCGGAGGCGCGGGGTTCGCTTTTCCGGCTTCAAGCTGCAATTTGACGGTTGTTTTGATTTCTTTTGCCATTTTTACCCAAGAGCACAGCGATTGGCTGTAAAAATGAGCATCCCGCCGGAGCGCTGCGCGGAGGCGGGGAGCCATACCGCTATGTCAGAACGTGCTCAAAATACTATACCTATAGCTTCTTCACCTGCAAGGAGTCTAGATCCACGGCAGTATCGCGGCCGAAGATAGGCACCATCACTTTCACCCGCCCCTTCTCTTCGTCGATCTCCGCGACTTTGCCGTCATAGTCCTTGAACGGGCCGTCGATCACTTTTACCGCATCGCCCACGCGCAAGTCAACATTGAACCGGCTCTCTTCCCTGCCCATCCGCGCGAGGAGCGACTCCACCTCTTCTTTGGAAAGGGGGGTGGGGGTCGTGTTGTCCGTCCCTACGAACCCGGTCACGCGCGGGGTGTTCCGCACCACGTACCACGAATCCTCTGCCAGCACCATTTCGACCAGCACATAGCCCGGATAGATCTTCTCCTCGATTGAGGTCCTGCGGCCGCCTTTTACCCGGATCTTCTTTTCCTTGGGGACGATGATGTTGAAGATCTTTTTCTCCATCCCCAATGATTCCACGCGCTGCTTGAGGTAGCGCGCGACCGCTTCCTCGTAGCCGGCATACGTATGTATCGCATACCACTGCCTCTCCCCGGTATATTCTTTTTGTTTTGTTCCCTTAAGCATATCGTCTACGCTTTAAGCAAGAAAACGCGGAGCAGGAACGAGAAAAAATAATCGAACGCGCCCAAAAACACCGCGAGAGCGACCGAGAGCGCGATCACGACCGTGGTCAAGCGCATCGCTTCGCTTCGCGTCGGCCAGTTCACGTGGCGGAATTCCTGCCGCGACTCCTCGAAAAACTTTTTGATTCGCCCCACCATTATGGTTGGTTATACCCCAGAATGAGCTTTTCTGTCAAAAATTAGGCCTCGCGCGCGCAGAGATCCGCCTCGCCGGCTAAATATCCAGGTTCTCCACGCTCGCCGCGTGCGTGAGGATGAACTGCTTGCGCGGCTCCACTTGGTCTCCCATTAGAATATTGAAGAGCCGGTCCGCCTTTCTCGCGTCCTCAACCTCGATCTGTTTTATGATGCGGTTCTCCGGATTCATCGTGGTCTCCCAGAGCTGGGACGGGTTCATCTCGCCCAACCCCTTGAACCGCTGGATGGTGACGCCGGATCCGCCGGCTGGCGTATCCTTTCCTTCGTCCGCTTCGGCTGCGATCATGCCATCCTCGCGGGCTTCTTCCCCGCCTTTTTCTTTCCCGCTTTTCGCTTTTTTCTCCGCCTTCTTCTTCAACAGCTCCGCGACGATCTCTTTTTTCTCGCCGTCGCTAAAAGCATAGCGCACTTCTTTGCCTGCCTGGATGCGATACAGGGGCGGCTGGGCGACATAGAGATGGCCAGCTTCGATCACCTGGGGCAAATAACGGTAGAAGAGCGTAAGGAACAGCGTCCGGATATGCGCGCCGTCCACGTCCGCATCGCTCATGAGGATGACTTTGTGATAGCGGAGTTTCGTGAGGTTAAAATTCTCGGAGATCGCGGTGCCAAGGGCCACGACGAGCGAACGGATCTCCTGGTTCAAAAGCATCTTATCGAGCCGCGTCTTTTCCACGTTCAGTATCTTACCCTTCACGGGCAGAATGGCTTGCGTCCTGCGGTCGCGGCCCGACTTGGCAGAGCCGCCCGCAGAATCGCCCTCCACGATGAAGAGCTCTGACTCTGCGGGATCCCGCGAACTGCAATCCGCGAGTTTGCCCGGAAGCGTGAGGCCTTCGAGCGCGCCCTTGCGGAACACGATTTCTTTCGCCGCTTTGGCCGCCATCCGCGCTTTTGCCGCGAGCATCACCTTCTCTATCACGCGCCGCGCTTCCTGCGGCCGCTTCTCCAAAAATTCCTTGAGGGCGTCGTTCACCACGGCTTCAACCGCTGTGCGCGCCGGCGGATTCCCGAGCCGCGCCTTGGTCTGCCCCTCGAACTGCGGCTCGCGAAGCTTCACCGACACCACGGCGACCAGCCCCTCGCGCGTATCGTCGCTCGTAAGATTCTCGTCCTTCTCCTTGAGGTACCCTTCTGCGCGGGCAAAGGTATTGATGGAGCGCGTGAGCGCGGACCTGAAGCCCGTAAGGTGCATTCCGCCGTCCGGCGTATAAATATTGTTCGCGAAGCTCAATTCCTGCGTATCCAACTCGTCCACATAGAGGAATGCGGCCTCCACTTCGATCTTGCCCCGCCCTAAGCGCTCGCCTGTCTCTGACGAAGGGTCGTGCTCGCGGTGCGCGTAAAAACTCTCTTCTTGCAGGGACTTCTCGTCGCGCGCGAGATAGCTCACGAACGATTTGATGCCGCCCTCAAAGCAGAATCCGTAGAACTTCGGCGTGTCCGTGCGGCGGTCCGCCACATTAATGCGCACGCCCTTCGTGAGGTACGCCTGCTGGCGTAAGTGCTCAAAAATGCGCTTCTCGTTGAATTCGATCGCGGAGAACACCTCGGGGTCCGGAGAAAAAATCACCTTGGTGCCCGTCCGGTGGCATGAGCCGATCTTTTTTACGCTCGCCTTGGGCTTGCCGCGGACATATTCCTGCATATAGAGATTGCCGTCGCGGCACACCTCGACCCGCAGCAATTCCGAGAGCGCGTTCACGACCGACACGCCGACTCCGTGGAGCCCGCCTGCAACCTTATAGGAGTCGCCGCCGAACTTTCCTCCGGCGTGGAGCGTGGTCATCACGGTTTCCAAGGCGGATTTCCTGGTCTGCTTATGCGTCTCAACCGGAATGCCCCGGCCGTCGTCCGTGACCGCGACCTGATTCTTGGGCAAAAGCTCTACTGTGATATTTTTCGCAAAGCCCGCCATTGCTTCGTCGATAGAGTTGTCCACCACTTCCCAGACAAGGTGATGCAGGCCGTCGGAACCGGTCGAGCCGATGTACATCCCAGGCCGCTTGCGCACCGGCTCAAGCCCTTCCAAGACGTAGATGTCTTTCGCGGTATAGGACGCGGAGTTATTGTTCTCTGCGGGTTTGGGGGCAGCTGCGGGCTTGGATTTTTTAGGCATTGTCGGGTATACGAAAAAAATATGGCCTGCTCTAGGCCCCATTATTTTACCACGATTTCGCCTTGATATTCAAGCGGAAAAACGCGATTTTCTGAAAAAAGAAGGGGGCGCGCACGCACTGTGCGGCCCCCTTGAGCGATGGGCGGGAAAATCCTCTGGGGTGGACTCCGCTGGAGGTAGGGCGAGCGTGTGAGCGCTGCGACATGGTCGCGGCGCCATTGACGCTCCAATGTCCGCCCCCGAAAGACCTTCCGTCACGATGGCGTCGCGCGCTGCTACGGCGCGCTCCTTGCATCCGCCCGTTTGCGCATGCAAGCTCTCCTTTCTTCCCGACGCTCGGCGCCGGGGGAACGCCATGCTTCACGAACGAGCCCGTCATCCTTCGCTTGCGGACGCGGGCATGAACCGCGGGGATTGCAACCTGGTGGGCGAGGTGGGAGTCGAACCCACATGCCTTACGGCACACGATTTTAAGTCGTGAGCGTATACCATTCCGCCACTCGCCCGGAGGCCTAGGGGAGAATCGAACTCCCGTATAGCTCTTTTGCAGAGAGCCGCGTTAACCACTTCGCCACTAGGCCGAAACGTATCTCCGTTTAAGTATCTCTTTTTGCTGATGATTTTTCAAGAATCTTTCTTCTCGTGTCGCTTCGCTTCTGGAACCGAACTCTCTGTACTCTAGCAGTTTCCATGGCATATAGCCCCTGGTTGATTTTATTCTACCGAGATTATGAAGCTTAACTCTATTGCCGATGTTTTTGGTGCTACCAATATAGATATCCTTATTCTTGGCGCTCTTCAGGACATACGTAAAATATTTCACTAGAGGTTTTGTCTCGCTGCGCGAGATCTGGCGCAGCCATGACAGACCCTTGCCTTACCACTTGTCGTAGCTTCGCTAGATCTGGCGGAGCCAGAGCTACCAGGTCACATCAAAATCAACGCTCACTTATTATTGTCCTCTAAAAGCAATTTTTCAACTCTTGCCGCTTTCTCGGGGCCGCGGTCGAGTTCAAAACGGATGCGCGGCATCGGCCTGATGTTTAGCTTCTTTGAGAGCAGATACTGCAAATGGCCCTGCGCGATGCGCAGCACTTTTACCGTCGCCTCGCTTTTCTCGGACGGGATCACGCTCACGCGCACCTCGGCCGAGTCCATGCTCTTGTCCACCACTACTTCGGTAATGGTCGCGACCACGCCGGGGAGCTCCATTTCTTTAATGAGCAGCTTCCCGAGCTCGTCCCGAATGAGGTTGCCCACGCGAAGCGTGCGAAAGTTCATTGTATCGCCAGCTTGTCGCCAACTTTGATGAGCGTCGTTGAGTTCGCCAAAAGACCTGCTTCGCTTCCTTCCCGCACTTCGTGCGTATCTTTTTTCTGCTCTTGCAGGTTCAGGATGCGCCCGCTCCCGACCATGCTCCCCTCGCGCTCTATGTCGAACGCCGCCTTGTTCCGGAAGACCCCGGCGACAACCTTTCCGCCCACTACCTGGCGCTCCGGCTTTGCCTGATTGAACACCGCGAGAACTTCGAGCGTCCCGGTGCCGGCCGGCTTTTCGCGCTCCGCAAGAAAGAGCTCGATCGCCCGCGTGAGGTCGTACACGACGTCCGAAGAGATAATGACCGCCCGGTTCGCGTCCGCAAGGGCTTTTGCGGCCTTGTCGGTCTTGCTTTTGAAAGCGATCACGACCGCCCCTGCAGAGATGGCGAGCTTCACGTCATTGTCGTTCACTTCGCCAACTGACGCGCCCACGATCTTCAGGGGCTTGGTCGCGGCGATGCCCTGCATGATCTGGGAAAGGACCTCGAGCGAGCCGGTGTCGGCGGACTTTAAGACCACATTCAGCGCCCCCACTTTTTCTCCTGCCGCGGCGGCCGCCATTTTCGCGACTTTCACGAGCGGCGAAACCAATGCGACCTCTTGCATGAGCGCCTTAGGGTCTGCGCCGCTCACGAATTCCTCGCCCACGGCTGGGAGCTTCTCAAAACCGATCACCAGAGCCGGCGATGAAGGCAAAAGCTCTGCGACAGCATCTTCCAAGAAATTCTCCAGTATTTTCACGCGGCCAACGGCAGAGCCGGTCACGATAAAATCTCCTTCGCGGAGCGTGCCGTTTTTGAGCACAAGCGTCGCCTCAAGCCCGCGCTGGCGGTCAACCCTTGTCTCAAGCACATACCCGCTCGCAGGCGCCAACGGGTCATAGGCCAAGTTTTCAAGGTCTGCCGTGAGCAGGATGAGGTCCAGAAGTTCATTCACGTGCTCGCCGGTCTTTGACGAAATCGACTGGTAGCTCACCTGCCCGCCGTATCCTTCGAGTAGAACGCCTGCGGCGGCAAGCTCGTTCTTCACTTTTTCGATGTCGGCGTTCTGCTTGTCCGCCTTGGTGATGGCGACGACGAACGGCGTCTTGGTCTCTTCGAGGATCTTCACGGATTCCTTGGTCTGGGGCTTTACGCCCTCGTCTCCCGCGACCACGAGGATGGCGAGGTCGGCGAGGTGCGCGCCGCGGCTGCGCATCGCAGAGAATGCTTCGTGGCCCGGCGTATCAATGAACGTGATCTTGCGCCCGGAATGTTCTATTTCGTACGCGCCGATGGACTGCGTAATGCCGCCTGCTTCCCGCTCCGCGACGGAGCGAGGCTCGCCCGCCGAAGGCGAGGTGGCGCGCGCTTTGAAACTTATTTTACGGATATAATCAAGCAAAGTGGTCTTGCCGTGGTCAACGTGCCCCATCACGACCACGATCGGCGGCCGCCCCACGAGAGTGGAGCGAGCCTCACCTCCTTTAGAGGCGGGACGGGGCCGAAGATTCAAGTTGTTTACTTCAGAAGATGCCATATACGTTCGTACAGAATAGCCGAAATAGTTGCTAAAAACAAGCTTTTTTAGTATTGTGAGGCGTGTACATCGGGAGGGTTGCGCCGAACGGTAAGGCAGCAGTTTGCTAAACTGCGAGGATCTAAAAGTCCTCTGTGGGTTCGACTCCCACACCCTCCGCCAGTTAGGAAATGAAGTCAAGACCAAAAGCGGGCTTTTCTAAATCTTTATGAAATACTTTATCTACACAAGAAAATCTACCACAAGCGAGGACAGACAAGTCATGTCTCTTGAATCCCAACTTTCTGAATTGAAAGAATTTGCCGCCAAAGAAAAACTTGTCATGCCTGAGGCAGATCCGCCTTCGGCGGAAAATCATCCTTTCCGCTCCGGTTCCCGCCTTCACTCAAGAGTTTCGGTCGGGCAGGCAAGGCGAGGCGGGCGGAAGGGGGGTGTGGGGGGAATTCCGCCCGCCGAGCCCAGCCAGTTCCGTTCGGATATTTTCAAACAGACACCGCACTCAACTCTTCTTAACGAGGCACGAGTTTAGAAAAATGAGTGCTCCGATCGAAGCATCGGAGCACCATGACTTCTAAGCTCATTCTTCACTAAGAAATTCTATATGCGAAAGGTACAGGATTCGAACCTGTGATGTCTTGCGGCATATTCGCTTTCTCCCGCTCACGGCGGAGAGGGCGAGATTCGAACTCGCGGTCCGGTTTCCCAGACTCACGCTCTCCAAGCGTGCGCATTAGACCGCTCTGCCACCTCTCCGCCGTGAGCGGGATTGCGATTTTCTAAGCTCATTCTACTCGCTAAGAAAATCGGGAACAAGCGGGTGCGCTACCTGCCTGCCGGCAGGCAAGGACCACTATGCGAACCCTCCGCCATAAGCGGGATTGTCCGCCGGAGGCGGATCTGCCTCTGGCACGACGATTTGTTTATAAAAATTTTACGCGCGCTTGAGTTTTTAGACAAATCGGGAACAAGCGGGCGCATCGCCGCCTTTGGCGGAACCCCGCCTACGGCGGTGGCTAGACTCCTGTCCGCCTCGGGCGGAACTATGCGACCCCGCCTTTTGGCGCGCGCTCCGGCGCAAGATTCAGCCACGCCATCACAACGAAAAGAATGGTAAACAAATACGGGATCTTTGGGAAGCCCAGGAACGAGAGCGCGCCCACGAGCACGCTTAATGTTATCGCGTGCATCCCGATCTGGTACGCTTTCGCGTAGCCGAACTTGACGTGCCTTATTTTCCCGACCACCCACACGAGCAACGCGCCGAACAAAAGATACACGAGCTTCGCGCTCATAAACGCGAGGAGGCCGATGAAGATCGCAAACACCACGACCGGAATAAGCCACCTGAGGAGCGGGGCAAGATAGCCCACTACTGATACGACCGAGGACTTATCTATTTTCACGTTCGGGACCTGGCTCAATTCCTGCACGCGAATTCCATCTTTGTCGCGGATCACGAACGCTTCCTCGGTGAGCAGGATAGCGGTGTCGTAGCCGCGGAACCCCTCAAGCGTGAACGGCTCTTTCGTGTTGATCACGAAAAGATTCTCCGGCAACGACTCATTGGCGCGACCGACAAGTGCGCGCAATTCATCGGGGAGCGGGACCGGGTAGGGCTCTGCGACATTCACGGACGCCTTGCCGCCCTGGATCGTAACGACCAATTCGTCGGGGTAGCTCGCGAGGATGGCCGGTTCAAGCGTTCTCATGAGCGTCTGGAGGAACGGGATCGCGCTCAATGAGAACCACACGGTGAACACGAGAGAAAGCGCGAGCGCCAAAGAATAAAAGTATTTAAAAGAAAACGAGAGCGGGCGAGCGAGGAGATCCCGATAAAACTCCGGCGAGTAAATGCTTTTCCGCATCGCGGCGAGGAGGTCCATGTGCGCGTAGATTATATCACGGCTGGCTGAAAAACCGAACCAGTATCATCGAAAAAGCCCGCCCCTGTCAATGCGCGGCGGGCCTTTCTCGCTCCCAATCTACTACTCTCTATCCCGATGCTCCGACCTAACAGTCGGAGATCGGGACCCCGACTTCCTTATTTTAAACTAAGATTTCGCGCGTCGGGGCTTCCTACTTTCTAATTTAATAATCCTCCCCCATTCCGCCTGGCATACCGCCTCCGCCCGGAGGCGGATTTTTCTTTTCCGGAATGTCCGTTATGGCCGCGCCAACTGTCAGGTAGTTGCTCGCCACCGAGAGCGCGTTCACGAACGCGGTTTTCGTGACCTTCAAAGGATCTACGATGCCCGCTTCTTTGAGGTTCGCGAGTTCGTTCGTCACGGCGTTGAAGCCGAGCCAGGGGTCTTTCCCCTGCATTTTCCGCTCGCGTAGCTCGCGGATCACCTCTTCGGGTGATTCGCCGCTGTTCATCACTATCGCGGACAAGGGGGCGGTGAGCGCCCGTCCGAGAATTGACTCTGCCGCGTACGCGACCGGCGCATCGCTCTTCTTCGGCTTCCCGCCCATGCGTTCAAGGTACACGTTGAAGAGCGCGATGCCGCCGCCCGGCACGATCCCCTCCTCCATCGCCGCGCGCGTCGCAGCAACCGCGTCTTCCACGCGCTGTTTCAGTTCTTTCTGAGCGGACTCGGTCGGCGCGCCGACCTTGATGACCGCGACCCCGCCCGCAAGCTTTCCGAGCCGCTCCTGCAGTTTTTCCTTATCAAATTCGGAGTCGGTCTTCTGAACCTGCGCTTTGAGCTGAGCCACCCGCTTCTCTATTTCACGCTTGTCGCCCTTGCCGCCCACGATCGTGGTCGCGTCTTTGGTCGCCACCACGCGGTGCGCGTGTCCAAGGTGCGAGGGCTCGACATTCTCCAGTTTCTTCCCGACCTCCTCGGAAATGAATTCCGCGCCGGTCACGACCGCGATATCCTGGAGCATCTCTTTCCTCCGGTCGCCGAAGCCAGGCGCTTTTACCGCGAGTACGTTGAAAATGCCGCGGAGCTTGTTCACCACGAGGGTGGCGAGCGCTTCGCCCTCGATCTCTTCCGCGATGATCACGAGTTCCTTCTTGCCGCTCTGGATGATCTTCTCAAGGAGCGGAAGGAGCTCGCTCACCGACGAGATCTTCTTGTCGGTCACGAGGATATAAGGGTCTTCAAGCGCAGCTTCCATGCGCTCGTGATTCGAGATCATGTAGGCCGAAACATAGCCGCGGTCGAACTGCAGCCCCTCCACGACCTCGAAAGAATTGCCGATGGTGTTCGAGTCCTCGACCGTGACCACGCCCTCTTTCCCGATCTTCTCCATTACCTGCGCAATGAGTTCGCCGATCTCCGACTGTTTTGCCGAGAGCGTCGCCACTTCTTTGATCTTTTTATTGTCGTTGATAAGTTCGCGCTCTTTCTCAAGCGAGGCGATGACGGTCTTGCTCGCTTCGCGCAATTCCTCCGCAAGCTGGATCACATTGAATCCTTCCCTGCGGATCGCTTCCTCGCCCGCGTCGATCATTGCTTGCGCGAGGACGATCGCGGTCGTGGTGCCGTCGCCGACGTTATCGTTCGTTTTTTCCGCGGCCTGCTTGATGAAATCCGCGCCCAAATTCTCGCGCTTGTCCTCAAGCTCGATCTCCTTGGCAACGGTTACGCCGTCAAACGTCACTTGCGGCGCGCCGTACCCCTTCTCTACGACCACCGCCCTGCCGCGGGGTCCGAGCGTCATCCGCACCGCATTCGCGAGCTTATCGATCCCTTTTTTGAGCGCCGTGCGGGCGTCTTCGTGGAATAAGATTTGTTTTGCCATATTTTTACTAACTCACTACTTATAACTATTTACTTACGACCTTGTTAGTTTCTTTTTGAATCCACCCAACTGATTAGTAATGCTTGCTAGTTTATCCTGTATTATCTGAAATTCTTTATCTGTAAATGAATTTATTGTCCCGAAACACATCAATGGCGGCAAGTGTTTCATGAACCGAGGGAGATGTTGAGAAATCGATTTAATTCCTTATCAGACGATTTTCCGCTTCCTTCCGCAATATTTAGCACAATTGAGAAAGCCGAGCGAACAACTTGATTTCCTAATTCGAAACGATATTCATTTGGTAGTTTATGAACAAGCTTTAGTATGATTGATACAACGTTCTTGGCTTCTTGATAAACTGACCATTCTAAAAATCTGAACTTATTCATCGAGGTTGTCGGTTATCATTACCAGTTGTTGGTCGTTGGTTATCGCGATCATTGAATAATCGCGAGTATATCGTCCTCGTCGCCGACAAGATATTTCTTGCCTTCGAGCTCGACCTCGTCCGGCCCGTATTTCTTGAATAGGACCATGTCGCCGACCTTGACCGACATCGGAGTCCGCTCGCCCTTCTCGTTCATTTTTCCAGGGCCGATAGCGAGCACCTTGCCTTTGATGGGTTTTTCCCGTTCCGCAGTATCCGGAAGCACGATCCCGGATTTCGTTGTTTTCTCTTCCTCGAGCGGCTCAAGGAAAAGATGATTGGATAATGGTTGGAATGTCATATGTTCCCTAATCACTCCCGAATTCTGTCTCTGATCACCCCGAATCCGACCCAGAGGACATCAGAGGGCATTCGCGATAATATTCGGGTTGATTCGCGATTTAGCACTCTCGACCTTGGATTGCCAATA
>Ga0155804_127_pt1 | contig 19930 bp, 24 predicted proteins | sample RifCSPlowO2_01_FD_107458 | JGI IMG/M metagenome (GOLD analysis project Ga0155804, IMG submission 107458) | Candidatus Liptonbacteria bacterium RIFCSPLOWO2_01_FULL_56_20 | reverse complement strand
TACAACAACAAAAGGCCCCATCTGGGCCTCGCTATGCAAACCCCCGCCGATATTCTCAAAGCTATTCCAAGCTATTGACCAGAGAACGGTGCAACATCTTTCTCGAACTGCTCGGATAAAGAACGGCGATTCTTTCTGGTCGGTTTGACTTCGGTTGGGGTCAGCCGATAATAAAGTAGACCATCAAAAAATAAAGGAGATTTAAAAGCTTGCCTGCAGAATTTCTAAGAACATGCCGAAATTCAGCAGACGAGCTGTGATCGGAAACAATTTTACTCAACTGGGGCGAGATTTTCTAGTCCAAACCCCTGCGGCGTAGAAAATACCATTATGGCTTACTACAATAAAATTGGATTATTGATATTAAACGAGGATGCGAAAAGATTTCTGGTCTGCGAGCCGGGCGATAAATATACAGAGAGGGGCGTCAATCAGTATTTGATGCCCGGCGGAAAACTGGAAGAAGAATCAGATGTTGAGTGTTCGCAGGCAGAAATAAAAGAAGAGTTGAGTTGCGGTGTGGATGCAGGCAGTCTTGAGCTGATCGGAGAATATACCGACGTAGCTGCTACGCCGGGACGGGATGTGATGATCAGATTATATAAGGGAAATTTGATCGGTGATCCGAAACCGTCTACAGAGATCGGCGCACTGCATTGGATAGGCAGAGAAGACGCGGCGAACCAAAAAGTATCGCCAATTATCAGAAATAAGATAATTCCTGATTTGGCAAAGAAAGAAATTCTGAAATAATTCCTGCGGACGCGTGGATAAAAATCTATATCATGCATTTGCTCTCGCGCTATATACGGCAATACAAGCAAATTCTCTTCCTCGCGCTCGCGCTTGCGACCGTAAACCAGGTCTTCTCCCTCTTAGACCCGCAAATCTTCCGGCTCCTTATAGATAACTACGCAGGGAAGATCGCAGAGCTCGAACGGCAGGAGTTCGTAAGCGGCGTTATACTGCTTCTTCTCGCGTCTGTCGGAGTCGCATTCGTGTCGCGCGTTGCCAAAAACTTCCAGGATTATTACGTGAACGTGATCGTCCAGCGCGTAGGCGCCGGCCTGTACGCAGACGCGATATCCCATTCTTTTTCCCTGCCGTATTTCGTGTTCGAAGACCAGCGCTCGGGCGAACTGCTGCAAAAGCTCCAGAAAGCGCGGGCCGACGCGCAGAGCATCATCACGAGCGCCGTGAACACGGTATTTTTGTCCGCGATCGGCGTGATCTTCGTGCTCGCGTATTCGTTCTGGGTCCACTGGTCAGTGGGCCTCATATATTTCCTCACGATTCCGATGGTCGGCGGCGTGACCTATTTCACGAGCCGGCGCATTAAAGCCGCGCAGAAAAGGATCGTGGCGGAAATGGCCGGGCTCGCGGGTTCCACGACCGAAACGCTCCGCAACGTAGAACTTGTAAAAAGCTTGGGGCTGGAGAATCAGGAAACCGAGAGGTTGAATAGCGTGAACGAACACATACTCGGATTGGAGCTCAAAAAAGTGAAGCTTATCCGGGCATTGAGCTTTATCCAGGGAACGACCGTGAACCTGATGCGGTCCTTGATCCTCCTCCTCATGCTCTGGCTGATTTTTGAACGGGACATAACGCTCGGTCAATTCTTCAGCATCCTTTTCTATTCGTTCTTCATATTCAGTCCCTTGGGAGAGCTCGGGAACGTGGCGGCGCAGTATCAGGAAGCCAAGGCCTCGAGCGAAGCGCTAGGGCAGATACTCGCCATCCATCCAGAACCAAAACCCGTACACGCCAAAAAAATAGGGACCTTGAGCCATATCGTCTTTAAGAACGTGTCGTTCACGTACAATTCGGCGAATATGCCGTCGGTCAAGGGCATTGACCTAGACATAAAAAGCGGCGAGAGCATGGCGTTCGTAGGCCCATCTGGCTCCGGGAAAACAACGATCGTAAAGCTCATCGTAGGGCTCTATAAACCGACGCGCGGGCACATACTCATAAATGGCATTGATGCGGGAGTTCTGGATTACGAGGACTTCCGCCGGCGCATCGGCTACGTTTCCCAGGACACCCAGCTTTTTGCGGGCACGATACGCGAAAACCTCTTGTTCGTGAACCCCGACGCATCCGACGAAGATTGCATACGCGCGCTCACGAACGCTTCTGCAATGGCGATCGTGGAGCGCGGCGACAAAGGGTTGGGTACGAGGATTGGCGAAGGCGGAGTGAAGATATCGGGCGGCGAGCGCCAGCGGCTTGCTATCGCGAGAGCGCTCCTGCGCAACCCGGGGCTCATTATTTTTGACGAAGCGACGAGCAGTTTGGACTCCATAACGGAAAAGGGCATAACCGAGACCATAAAGAACATCGGCGCGGTGCGCCCTGACCTTATGGTGGTCCTGGTCGCGCACCGGCTCTCCACGGTCCTGCACGCCGACCGCCTGCACGTCCTTGAGAAAGGCAGGATTTCGGAAACAGGAACTCACGCGAAGCTCCTGGAGAAAAAAGGTCTGTACGCAGCGCTCTGGCGCGAACAAAGCGCAGAGGTAGAATTAGTTGCATGAGCGCCACGGGGGGTCGGGCAAAAAAGAAACCGCCGAGCAGGAAGCTGATCGTGGTCGCAGTAAGCGGCGGATTTGATCCCATTCACCCGGGCCATATCCGGCTTTTCCAGGCGGCAAAAAGATTGGGGGATAAGCTGGTCGTGATCCTGAACAACGATAACTGGCTCAAGCAGAAAAAAGGATACGCGTTCATGCCGCAGAACGAACGCAAAGAGGTCATCGAGGCCATCATGGGCGTTGACCGCGTCGTCGTGAGCAAACACCCCAAAAACCCGAAAGATATGAGCGTGGCGCGCGAACTTTTACGGCTGCACCCGGATATTTTTGCAAACGGAGGCGACCGGCCCAAAACAACTCACCCTCCCGTAGAAGTCGTTGCGTGCCGAAAGATCGGCTGCAAAATGATCTTTGGCGTGGGGCACGGCGGAAAGATCCAATCCAGCTCGTGGCTCCTCGCGAAATATCTGGAACATGCCAAATAAGGCATATACCCTCCGCTTTAGTAAAGTCAATCGCGACTCCTGGAACGCCATACGGCTCGGCGCAAAGAAGATAGAGACGCGAGCCGCAACCGTGCGGTATCGAGAGATACGAGCGGGAGACACGCTCGCGTTCGTGTGCGGCAGGACGAGATTCAAAAAACGGGCGAGACGGGTGCGCATATTCCCCACGGTTGCTTCTCTGCTCCGCACCTACCGCGTAACAGACATAAATCCGTATCTTTCCTCGGCAAAAGAACTCCGCGCAAAATACGACAGCTTCTCAAAGTACCGGGAGAAAATAAGGCGGCACGGCTTGATTGCAATAGAGCTCAAGGAGTAACATTCTCTGCGATACCACGTATTCCTTAAATGAAGCTGTTTCTTGAAGAATTCGAACTGAACAGGCTCGCCCGCCGCATGCAGAAAGGCGATCGGGACGCCGCGGAAAAGCTCTACGCCAAACTCTCGGACCGGGTGTACGGCTTCTGCATGAACCGCGTAGGCAACCCGCACCTCGCCGAAGACATCATGCAGGATATTTTTGTGAAGCTCGTGGAGCACGTGGAAACGTTCGAGCGTGGGAAAGGGACATTTTCCGCATGGTTCTGGCAGCTTGCGCGGAACACCGTGATCGATCACTACCGGAAAAAACGAGAGACCGCGTTCTCCGACATGCCTGATGGAACGGTAGAAGCGAGCGCAACACACGAGCCGCATGAATTCTTGAACCATAAGTGGGAATACGAGCGCGTGCGGGGAGCGCTGAAGACGCTCGACCGCGAAGAACAAGAACTTTTTGAGCTTCGCTTCGTCGTGGAACTTTCTTATAAAGAGATCGCGAGCGTGCTCGGAAAGTCCGAGGGCGCGCTCCGCGTGGCAACGAACCGCCTCAAGAGCAAGATCCGTACCTCACTCGCATGAAATTCTACAATCATTTTCCGACTCCGAAGCGGACGAGAGAGCGCGTCCGCGGGATATTCCTCTCCGCATACACGGAGAAATTCCCGATGGCCGCGGTACCACCGCATGGAATGAAGTGGCGGTATTTCGTACGCGGGCTCGCAACCGGCATGGCCGCGGTCATTGTTTTCGTCGGCGCCGGCGTCTATGCCGACCAAACGAACGTCGGGCCGCAGGACATTCTCTACCCTCTCAAACGCTCAACCGAAGCGCTCAGCGTGACCTTGGCGGACGACGCCGACAAACCGGCGCTCCACCTGAAGCTCGCGGAGCGACGCCTCGACGAAATCAAAAAAGTGGAACAAACCGACCCCGAAAGCGACACGCTCGCCGGTCTTAAGCAAGACCTTAAAAAAGAGATCGAATATTCGCTCTCTGCGATTCTGCCCGTGACTGCGGCAACCGCCACGGCCTCGGCTACGGCCCTGACTGCGCTCCGGCACGATACCCCGGCGAGCGCCACCGTAAGCACAACACGGCCGTCTATCACTCTCTCCGAGAAGTACCGGCGGAAGCTTTCGTCGTGCGAATCTCTGGGAGAATTCCTTAAAACCCGGGCGGCGGTCATCGGGTTCATCGCGAGCGAACGTCAGAAGCTCCTCGCCAAGTATATGGAGAAGTGCTCACCGGACGGCTCTATGCTTGAACCCTATGAGGAGCCGAATCCCGCCGCGGAGGCAGTCCCAAGACGCGACGAAGCGCGAGCGGAAGATGACGAAGAAGAAGCCGAGCGCGGAGAGCGAAATCAAGAGATACAGAGCATTTTAGACCGGATAAGAGAACTCCGGAGGATAGAGGACTGACCCGCGTCTCCTTGGACAAAGAACGGCACCCTGGTCGCCGTTTTTCGATCTGCACAGACCTCCGCGTCTTGCATTCCGGCCTCGCCCGCGCGTATAATGAGAGCAACGCGCGACGACGCACTGCTCAATCCTCATGGCGAATAAGCTTAAAGTGGTACGGCACGGAGTGATCCTCGAATCTACTTCGCTTAGCTTCGAAAACAAAGCGGTGTTGAACCCCGGGGCCTTCCAGGACGGCGAGACCGTCCACCTTTTCTATCGCGCGATCGACCAGGACGGAAAATCCTGCATCGGCTATGCAAAGCTCAAGGGGCCTATGACGGTCGTCGCACGCGCACAGGAACCGATCATCACGCGGGAATATGATTATGAAAGCGCGGGCGTGGAAGATCCACGCGTCGTGAAGATCGACGGCACGTTCTACCTTACCTATGCCGTACACGACGGCAAAAACGCCCGCACCGCATACGCGGCGAGCAAAGACCTTAAAACATTCGAGAAAAAAGGGATCATCAGCGCAGAACTGACCTACCACGAAGCCGCAGAGATCTTTCAAAATTCACACCTCAAGGACGCCTATTATTTCTTCGCTTCCTATTATGAAAAAGGAGAGGGCGCGGACGAATTGGTATGGCACAAAGACCTCATCCTATTTCCAAAAAAGATCGGCGGCCGATTCGTGATGCTGCATCGCGTGCTTCCCGATATACAGATCGTATTTTTTAACGATTTTCAGGAGCTCACCCCCGATTTCTGGAGAGCGCATCTGAGAAATCTCGCGGGCGAAGTCATCTTGGAGAATAAGCACTGGTTCGAATCGCGAAACATTGGCGGAGGCACGCCGCCGATCGAAACAAAAGACGGCTGGCTTATGATCTTCCACACCGTTGAAGAAACGAACAAGGGGAGGATCTACCATGCGAGCGCGGCGCTCCTAGACCTCCAAAATCCGCTCAAAGTAAAAGGCCGACTCCACGAACCGCTCTTCTCGCCCACCGAAGATTGGGAGAAGAAAGGGGAGACGTCGAACGTCGTGTTCCCGACCGGCACCGCGCTGTTCGGCGACGACCTCTACATCTACTACGGAGCCGCCGACGACCGCATCGCAGTCGCATCGGTGAACTTGGACGCCCTCCTTAAGGAGATCCAGAATCCCGCCCACGGACACGGCCACCATGACTAAGCCATACCATCCTCAAAATACCATCATATATTTGAGTACGTACCCGCCTCGAGAGTGCGGCATCGCCACCTTTACCCAGGATCTCGCCGCGGCGTTCGACCTACGCTTCAATCCCACCACGAGATCGAAGGTGATCGCCCTGAACGAGAATCCGGTGAGCATGTACAACTACACGCAGAAGGTCATAGAACAGATCGCCGCGAACAACGTGGAGCAATACGTGTCGCTCGCGGAAACGATCAACCGCCGCGACGACGTGAAACTGGTGAATATCCAGCACGAATTCGGCCTTTTCGGGGGTTCGTGGGGCGAATACCTCCTGCCGTTCCTGCAGGTCGTGAAAAAACCGGTCATCACCACATTCCACGCCGTACTATCGAATCCGGAAGAACGGCTAAGGGACATCGTCCGCTTCATCGGCGAGCGCTCTAAAGCGATCATCGTGATGAACGCGCTCTCGAGGCAAGCGCTCCAGAAAGAATACGGCATCCCGAAGTCAAAAATTTTTCTCACATTCCACGGCATCCCGCAAACGGCGTTCGAACCCAGCGAGAGCTACAAGAACGATCTCGGATTCAGGGGAAAGACCATACTCTCCACGTTCGGATTCTTGAGCAAAGACAAGGGGATCGAATACGTAATCCGCGCGCTTCCACAGATCGTGAAAAAATTCCCGAACGCCATATATCTCGTGATCGGCGCGACCCATCCAAACGTCCGAAAAGAAGATGGAGAGACATATCGCAACTTCCTCGTCAAAGAGGTGGAGCGTCTGGGGCTCCGGAACAACGTGAAATTCTATAACAAGTACCTTGCCCTCGACGAACTTCTCGCATATCTCAAGGCAACCGACATCTACCTCTCGCCAGTCGTGAACCCGCGGCAATCGGTAAGCGGCACGCTCTCGTACGCCTTGGGGTGCGGCCGACCAGTGATAGCTACGCTCACCGAATACGCGAAGAGTGTCGTCGCGGGCAACGTAGGGATGCTCGTCGAATGCAGAAATTCATCCGGGATCGCACGCGCGCTCGACCGCCTCCTCGGCGACGAGAAACTCATCAAGGCCATGAGCGCAAATGCGTATGAGGCAACGCGCAAAATGACATGGCCGAACGTCGCAGCGGATTATTTCCGGATCTACAAGAAATTCGTGGATATCGAAACCGAGGAGAAGAAGCTGCCGAACGTGAAACTCGACCACCTCATGCGCCTCACGGACGATTTCGGCATCCTCCACCATGCGAAATACAGCAAGCCGGAGCGGCGCTACGGCTACAGCATGGATGACAATGCGCGGGCGCTCATCGTCGCGGTGAAGCAATACGGCCTGCATCCCGCGCCCAACCTGCTCCCGCTCATCAAGACCTACCTGCGTTTTACAAAATTCGTGCAGCGGCCGAGCGGAAACTTCGCCAATATCGTGAGCGCACGGCACGAACGGGACAACACCAAAGAAGATGACGTGCAGGGGAGAGGAATTTGGGCGCTTGGCTATGCCGCATCCCGGGACTTTCTCCCGCCGGAGATAACCGCGAGCGCGAAGCTTATGTTCCAAAAAGCGCTCCGGTATCTGCCGAAAATGGAATCTCCGCGCGCGATCGCATTCGCCATGGCCGGCCTCTATGCATACCTCACGCGCTTCCCGAACGCCAAACTGCTCTCTGCATTTCGGCGCTTGGCCGACCGGCAACTCACGCTCTACAAAAACAACTCGACCGAGGACTGGCGGTGGTTCGAAGACCACCTTACCTATTCAAACAGCAAGCTCCCGGAATCGCTTTTTTACGCGTATGACCTTTTAAAGCGCAAGGAATACCTCAAGGCCGCCACGTCGGCATTGCAGTTCTTGGGCAGCGTGACGTTCGAGAAAAAGCAATATTCTCCCATCGGCCATAACGGCTGGTATTTCCGGTATAAAAAACGCGCGTATTTTGACCAGCAGCCGGAAGACGCCGCGTCCATGGTAGAAGCAAAACTCGCCGCGTACACCATCACTAAAGACAAGCGCCATCTCGAAGACGCCTACGCGGCATTCCAATGGTTCCTGGGGAAAAATCACCTTAATCAGACCGTGTACGATGAAGCGACTGGCGGCTGCTGCGACGGCGTAGGGCAGGATGCGATGAACTTGAATCAAGGCGCGGAATCGACCATCTCGTATCTCTTGGCCCGGCTGGCGTTCGAGGACGACGCCATCAAGGACTCGTTCCATACGGCATGAAATTGAGTGAAGCAGGAAAAAACGGGGCGGTCCACGTGATCCAATCGTGCATACGGCCGATCGGATTCTATGCGTCCGGGCTTCCGCACGGCTACGAAGCGCTCTGGGCGCGCGACAGCATGATAACGTCTTTGGGCGCATCGCTCGCGGGGAAAAAGTTCCGCATCCCGTTCCGGAAGAGCCTCGCGCTCTTAAGCGTGCATCAGTCCGAACTCGGCCAGATCCCGAATGCGGTCGGCACCTACAACACCGAGCGGCGTTCCGACGTCACGTATAACTCGATCGATTCCAGCTTGTGGTACTTGATCGGCCACGCCGCATACGCACGGGCGTACGGCGACAGAGGCCTGCTCCGCGCGTACCGGAAAAGCATCGCGAAAGCACGCCTGTGGCTCAAGTATCAAGACCCGAACGAGGACACGCTCCTCGCCCAGCAGCCCACGATGGACTGGCAAGACGCCATGCCGCACAAGTACGGCCACGTCTTGAACACGCAAGCGCTCCATTACGCGGTACTCCGGATGTACGGCGAGCACGAACGCGCGGAACATGTAAAGAACGTCGTAAACGGCCGCATCGAAAAATATCTCGCGCTCTACGACCAGCGTCTAGGCTACTACCTGCCGTGGGCGTGGAAAAACCACGACGGCGACCGCGAGCGCGAAGAATGGTTTGACTCGCTCGGTAACTTTCTCGCGATTGTAACCGGCCTCGCGACGCCTAAGATCGCGAAAGCCATCTTGCGGCACGCGGAACGCGAGCATATCGTACGGCCGTTTCCCGCGAAATCGCTCTACCCTCCCATAAAAGAGACCGATAAAGAATGGCGCTCTTATTTCGCAAGGTCAGAACTCCATAAGCCGTACGACTACCTGAACGGCGGCATCTGGCCCATGATCGGCGGATTTTATGTCGCGGCACTCGTCAAAGCCGGCATGCACAAGAAGGCGGCGTCCGCCCTGGAAAAGCTCGCTGCCGCGAACAAGCAGGGGACAAACCGGGAGTGGGAATTCAACGAGTGGCTGTCCGGACGAACCGGCAAGCCAAAAGGCACGCCGTACCAAGCATGGTCCGCTGGCGCATATCTTTTCGCACACGAGAGCGTGACGCGGAAACGCGTGCCGTTCTTTGCATGAAGCTCCAAAGATTCAGGGGCAATCCGGTATTGACCGCCAGCAAAAAGAATAAGTGGGAAGCGGCACAGGTCTTTAACCCGAGCGTTGTGTACGAAAACGGCGTTTTCCATATGCTCTATCGCGCAGTTGCCTCTGGTCCGAAACCGTTTTGGGGCGGCTTTTCTTCAATCGGCTACGCGTCGAGCAAAGACGGCGTCCATTTCAAAAGATCGCGGCGCCCGCTCATAAAACCCGAGTATCCGTGGGAAAAGTTCGCGTGTGAAGATCCGAGGATCACAAAACTGGGAAATATCTACTATATTTTTTATACGACGGTAACGCGCGACAGCGCGACGCAAAAAATCAAAGCACGCATCGGCTTGGCAACCACAAAGAATTTCAAAACCATACACAAGCACGGCGTCGTGGGCCCTGATTTTTGGTCAAAAGCCGGAATGATATTCCCCGAGAAAATTCGCGGTAAAATTCTCATGCTCTTCACTGCGTTCGTGGATTCGCCGAGATCATCCATTGTATACGCGGCGTTCAAGAGCGAAAAGGAATTATTGCGCCCGGGCAAAGAATATTGGAAGAGATTCTTAAAAACATACCGCAAACAAAGAATACTTTTTTCCTCTCTGAAGTATAGAAGGGGACCCGAGGCCGGCGCATCACCGATCAAAACAAAAAAGGGCTGGCTCTTGATATACTGCGGACCAGCTAAAAAAGAAAAAGTGTGGCCTATTCATGCCGCGCTCCTGGATTTAAAAGATCCGACGCGTGTGCTCGCGTACACGAAAAACCCGATTTTAAAACCCGAAGAAAAGTATGAACTTGAAGGGGCAGTAGACAACGTGACCTTCCCCGAAGGCGCAGTAATCGTAAAAGATAAGCTCTATGTGTACTACGGAGCAGCGGACAAATCCATTTGCCTCGCGACGTGCACATTAAGCGATCTCTTGCGGGCGTTGAGATGAATTTCCTACGAGAGGCGTAGGCGTTCTCTGGCCAGGTCGGTTATCTTTTTCGCGGCTTTCCTGTATTCAAAATTTTCTACCGCGTGCGCGCGGGCTCGTACGCCCATTTTTTCTCGCAGCTCCTTATCGGCAAGGAGCTTTAACAAATACTGCGCGAGTTCGTCCACGTTCGCGCGATACGCAAACACCTTAGCTCCGGGGAACGCAATCTTGTGGTCTTCCTCAAACCCCATATGCGTATAGACCCATTCCTCGGTGAGCTCCACGGTCTCTGCCACGTTCGCCAAAAATCCGGTTTCGTTGTGCAGAATGGTCTCTTTTGGCCCCATTTCGTTGATGGAGATGACCGGCACGCCGCACGCCTGCGCTTCCACCTGGATCATGCCGTACCCCTCAAGCCGGGAAGGCGCCGCATAGATATCGGCGGCATTCAAAAGAAGCGGCATGAACTCGCGCGAGAGCGAACCCTCTACATACACCACCTTGTCTTTGGACTCTCCCAACTCCTCAATCAGCGCCATTTCTGCGTCATAGTGATCGTCGGCCGAGGCGCCTCCCCAGATCTTGCATACGTATTTCCAGTTTTTGAACTCCTTGTCCACCTGCTTTAAGGCCTTGAATATTTCCTGCGCGCCTTTTGAGGTCACGTCGCCTCCGGCCGTGAGTATCATGACCTCGCCGTTCTTGACGCCGAGCATATCGCGCACCAATTTGACTCGCTTGTCCGAGCGCGGGATCGGTCTGAATATGTCCGGCTCGGTCCCGATGTGCGCGACCGCGAAATTTTTCGTGTCCACCCCGTCACGCTCGTACGTACGCCTCACCCAGTCGCTCGTCACAAGCACAAGCGGCAGGGAACTTAACGCCTCCTGATAATTTGCCACCCAGCCGTCTGCGACAAGCCACGGCACCGGCGTCACGCCGAATTTCTTCGGATGCACGACGATGTCCGGCGTATGCGACCAAAAACCGACGCCGAACGCGACGTCCGGCTTAAAATATTTATAGATCCACTCTTTCTGGAACTCGCTCGAGAGATGACACGGCATGATCTCCTCGCCGTTCTCTTTCATCCCGCGATAGAGAAGATCGCCCTGCAAACTCAACCCGTCCGGTTCCGGCGGGTAAGCGTAAAGGATGACTGATTTCATGCGTGCGTGTGCGCGGTAAACGTCTCGATTGCGGCAGAACTCGTACTTTCGAACGATGCGCTGCTGAATCCGTACATATTCTCGACTATTGCTTTTTTCGCGCGGTGCTCCGCCGGACGAAGCCGCACGATGAACGGCGCGCGCCGCTCAGGAAGACAACTGCCCTTCTTCTCGTCGAAGCGGTACGCGAAGTAAAACGTGCTCTCCGCGCGCAGGGTGCGTGCGGCGAGCATCATCTTCGCCGCGCGATGCACGCCTCTGTGGCGCGGATGGCCATACTCGCCATTATAACCGTGCGTGAAGAGATATGTAAAGCGCCGCGCGCCGACGGCGCGGCGAATCCGCGACCTGATCGCGGGCACGCTCGCACGCACGCCGATCACGCCTTCGTCTTCAAGGTCGGAGATGATCGCGCGCGCGCCGTAGCGGCCGCACGCGCGCCGGAATTTCGGCGCCCGATCGGCATCGCCGCTCCGGCAAAGCGACATCACGGTCCACCGGACATGAGGGAACCGCAGCATGGTTCCCCCCATCCAAATGGTCTCATCGTCCGGATGCGCAACAAGCACGAGCGCGGTCCCTCGTTCCAGCTCTAATGTATGCGGCATAGTCGGGTTTTCACCTTGGAAAAGGCAGGTTCCAGCTCATTATAACCCAACCTTGCTTTTTTTGCCCTAATATGCTATGCTCCAACCGTTGTAAGTTTCTCGATAGGTTCTCTTTCCCTTGCGCTTTAAGTCGTGTAGGGCAGAAGGAATCGAGGAGAAGAGGTCGCCTTACACGAAGTAATTACAATTGAATGGCAAAAAAGTTGTACGTGGGCGGTTTGTCCTACAATACTTCCCAGCAAACGCTTCAAGACGCGTTCGCCAAAGCGGGAACCGTGGAAACGGCTACGATCATCATGGATAAGATGACGGGCCGCTCCAAGGGATTCGGCTTTGTGGAAATGACATCTGATGAAGATGCCGCGAAAGCGATCGAGATGTGGAATGGGAAAGAACTGGACGGCCGCACCCTCACCGTAAACGAAGCCCGGCCCATGGGGGAAAGACCCCCTCGGCGGGACTTCAACCGTGGCCCTCGCGGCTTCGGCGGTGGACGGGGAGACAGCTACTAATCTCCGCGCAAAAACGCTCCGATACACATCGGGGCGTTTTTGTTTTATAATCGCACCATGCCTAAAAACGAGCGCCTGCACGAAGTGGTGATCACGGCCATCGTCGTCAAGGACGGCAGATTCCTGATCACGAAACGCTCCATGAAAGAAAAACGCTTTCCGGGTTTTTGGACGGTCCCGGGCGGCAAGCTCGAGACGGACGACTACATCCACATGCCGAAAGAAACGGAACATTACTGGTACAACGTGCTTGAAAAAGTATTGCGGAAGGAGGTACGGGACGAAGTGGGCCTGGAGATCAGGAATATAGAATATCTCACGAGCCTGGCGCGCATTCATGAGGATAAAAACCCGTCTTTGGTCATCTCCTGCGTTGCCGACTACGCCTCGGGCGACATACGGCTGCAAGAAGGAGAAGCAGATGAGCATGCCTGGGTCACGTTAGAAGAGGCAAAACAGTACCAGCTCATTGACGGCATCTTGGACGAGCTCGCCATGGCGGAGAAAAAGCGCCTTGGGCATAAGATGGAGTGGAAACGGATGAAGAATTAGCGTACTATCTACCTGCGTCGAGATAATATTCACGAAAACATGCCGCGCATCATAATTTATTCCACGCCGGGCTGCGTATTCTGCAAAATGGCGAGAGAATTCTTGAAGTCGAAGAACGTGCCGTTCGAGGAAAAAGACGTTTCGAATGATATGAAAGCCCAGGAGGAAATGATCAAAAAAACCGGACAGCTCGCTGTCCCGGTCATTGACGTTGACGGGAAGATCATTGTCGGGTTTGACAAGGCGCGCCTCGCCGAACTCGCCGGCATCAAATAGAAACGAGTGGCCAGGCAGGAGCGGCTGTCTCAAGTCTAACTCCTAGATGCTAATCACTGGCTCCTATTCCCATGGTGCACGATCCTTACGGCCCGGAATACGTCCTTACGGTTTGCGACCCAAAGATCGGCATGACCGGTTTTTTGGTCATCCATAACACGGCCCTGGGGCCCGGGAAAGGCGGCATCCGCATGACTCCGGACATTACCGCAGACGAAGTGCGCCGCTTGGCGAGCACGATGACATGGAAGAACGCACTCGCGGGGATCCCGTTCGGCGGCGCCAAGGTCGGCATCGTCTGGGCGGGAGGGAACGATGAAAAGAAAAAGCAGTTCATCCAAAGTTTCGCCAGAGCGATAAAACCCTTCACGCCGAAGAAATACATCGCCGGACCGGACGTGAATACCGGCGAGCGGGAAATGCAGTGGTTCGTCGAGGCGACCGGCAACTGGCGCACGGCGACCGGCAAGCCCGCAAATTACTGCATGAAAATTTTTGGGAAGTCGGGCGGGAAATGCGGCATCCCGCACGAGTTCGGGAGCACGGGATTCGGCGTAGCGCACGCAACCGCGGTCGCCGCAGGCCTCATCGGCATTGACCTTAAGAAAGCGACAGTCGCCATCCATGGCTTCGGCAACGTGGGCACGTTCGCGTACAAGTTCCTCACGGAAATGGGCGCGCGCGTCGTCGCGCTCGCGGACAAGAGCGGCGCGGCGTATTCGCCCGACGGATTTTCACCGGCGCAGCTCAAAACCGTCATCCAGGAGAAAACACTGCTTACCTCCGCGCTCCCGGACAAAAAAATCCCTCCAGAGGATTTCTGGGGGCTGCCGGTTCATATCCTCATCCCGGCGTCGGTCACCGACGTGATCAATTATTCCAATAAAAACGCGATCCGGGCGAAACTCATCGTAGAAGCGGGGAACATCCCCATGAACGAGCATATCGAAAACGAACTCTACGAGAAAGGGATCATGATCGTGCCGGACTTCGTGGCGAACGCAGGCGGCGTCATTTCTTCGTATGCCGAATACCGCGGCTATAATCCCAAGCGCATGTTCGACCTCGTGCGGGCAAGGATCACCAAGAGCACGAACGACGTGCTAAGAGAGAGCCTGCGCTCGAAAAAGAATCCGCGAGAAGCGGCGATGGCGCACGCGCAAGCAAAAGTAGAAGCGAAAATGCAAGGGAGGCGCTCCGTATTCGCCTAGATCCTCAATACGCCGAGATCCAAGGCCTCGAGGAGGCTGTTGCCGAACGCAAGGGTAAGAAACGCCGCAAGCAGGAACGGCGCGCCGAATGTGGTATAGAATCGCTTGTAATAGAGGCGGCGCACGAGAGATATAACGACAATTGAGACGAAGAGAAGCGGCACGAATATCACGAAATTCGGCCAGCCCACGATAAGCGCCGCAGCAAACCCCAATTCAACTTCGCCTTCCTCGAAAAAACGATCTTTGTGTTTTTGGAGCCGGCGAAAAAACCATAAAAACGCGAGCGCGACCACGATCGCGATCACGTGGCCAAGCCAGAATCTCCCCCAAGAAAAGAACAGGAAATAACCGATGCGGTTATCAAAAAGGAACGAAAATGCAGTGGTGAGCGGAGTGAACGGAATATGCTCAGGCAAAGGAGCTCGCGTGAGAAGCCGCGTGAACGAATTGTCCGACCAGATGTAATACTGGAGCACGGTGAGGACAAGGGCATAGAGCAAACGGAACGCGATGACGCCGCCCGCGAGCACGCGGAACTTTTTCGCGATGGACCATCCTGCAGGACCCTGCTGGTTGCGAACCGCATACACTACGACAGCCGCAATGAACGCGGCTGCCATCGCCACCATGGGCAACGCCAAAAGGAACTGGCCAAACGTTCTCATGATAAATAAAGTAGCACGGTTGAAACTTGGATGCCATAGTATATACTTGCGCTATGGAACTCGTCACGATCGATGAATTCCGCAAGATCGATCTGCGCGTCGCAAAAATAATCGCCGCGGAGCGGATCCATGGGTCTGATAAGCTGATCCGTCTCGAACTCGACCTCGGAGACCCTTCGACAAGCTCAGGGCAAGACCCCTCGGCCAATTCGATTAACGCTCAGGCCGTTCGAGGCTCTGAGGAGTCCTCAGGCTCTCGAAGAAGCGGTGAACAAAGTCGAACCGCAAGCTCGGGGCAAGAGAAACGGCAGGTCGTCGCCGGCATCGGCACAGCCTACACCCCCGAAGAGCTCGTCGGCCGCGAGATCGCGATCGTTGCGAACCTCACGCCGCGGACCCTTGTGGGCGTCGAGAGCCGCGGCATGCTCCTTGCGGCGTCCGATGAACAGGGAGAGCCAGTTATCCTTACGGTCGAAAAACACGTCGCGCCCGGCGCAAAAATAACGTAAATGACCGCGTTCAAGGTTTTCGTATTCATCGTCATTGTCGCGCTCGCCCTGGGGAGCGGAATATTCATGAACGGCTCGCTCGACAAACGCGTCACAGAACGCGCTGCGCAAAAGGCGCTCATCACTGAACAAACCAAACAAAATATCATGGAACAATTCAAGAAAGAGGATGTTGTTGTGGGGCAGGGACAAGAAGCCAAATCAGGCGATACGCTCGCCGTCCACTACGCCGGCACGCTTGCGGACGGAACGAAATTCGACAGCTCGTACGACCACGGAGAGCCAATTGAGTTCAAACTGGGCGCGGGAGACGTCATCCCTGGATGGGACCTTGGACTCCTCGGCGTGAGGGTCGGCGGAAAACGGAATCTCGTCATCCCACCGGAACTCGCGTACGGCGACCGTAGCGCCGGCCCCATCCCGCCGAATTCAACCCTGTATTTCACCGTGGAGCTCGTGGATGTAAAATAAGCCGGGCATCGATGTTTGAAGTGCTCACAAAAGACGGGCGATCCCAGGCGCGCCTCGGCCGCTTGAAGACCGAACACGGCGACGTGGAAACGCCGGCGTATGTGATCGTAGGCACGAATGCCGCGGTACGCACCCTGCGCCCGGAAGACCTTCCCGCCACGAAAACGCAGATCATCATCGCGAACACCTACCATTTGTGGAGAGAACTGGGCGACGAGGGACTGGATAACTATCACGGACTCCACGCGGAGATGGAATGGAACGGCCCGCTTATGACTGATTCGGGCGGGTTCCAGGTGTTCAGCATGGGCGCCGCGCGCGAGCACGGCGTAGGGAAAATTACGAAAAGAGAGGCACAGGCGCCGCAGGAAAACCTCATCCGCGTAACCGAAGTAGGCGTATATTTCAGAGGGGACGAAGAAGAAGAATATCTTGACGCAGAACTTTCGATAAAGATCCAGGAGCAGCTGGGAGCGGACATCATATTCGCATTTGATGAGCCGAGCTCGCCCCTCCATGATCATGCCTACACGCAAACCGCGATGGAGCGAACGCATCGGTGGGCCGCGCGCAGCCTGGAGGCGAAAACATCCTCCCAGCAGTTGTACGGCATCGTACAGGGCGGGAGATTCGAAGACCTCCGAACGCAGAGCGCGAAATTCATCGCTACGCTCCCGTTCGACGGATTCGGCATCGGCGGCTCGTTCGGAAGCTCGTTCGGCGGCGAGAAGACCGCGACCCTCCGCGAGCTCGCGTGGACGATTCCGCATCTTCCGGCAGGGAAGCCGCGGCACCTCTTGGGTATGGGCAGGATAGAAGATATTTTCGCGGGCGTCGAAGCCGGCATAGACACGTTTGATTGCGTGATACCCACCCGCGAAGCGCGGCACGGCGCGCTCTGGACCGCGAGAGGGCGGTTCGACATTTTAAAAGGGCTAGAGGCCGCAAGCGGCGAGCCGATCGACGACGCCTGCGCGTGTCCGGTGTGCGCGGATATGGGAGTCACCCGCGGCGACCTGCATGCACGCTTCAGGAACAAGGACCCAGAAGCCGGCCGGCTCGCCACCATCCACAACGTGTATTTTTTCAACGACCTTATGGAAAAGATACGCGCGGCGCTCGCGCAAGGAGCGTTTCAAACGTTCAAAATGCATTCTCTAAAAGCATTATCCTAGAGACGGAGGTTGGGCTTGCTGTAAAAAGAAAGCGCCCCCGCAACCTTTCGGTCGCGGGGGTACGCTGCATAGGCGTCAAATTCTTGTGCGCTCCCGCCAACCGGAGAGCACAATTCTTTCGATACCGTCGCCAGCAGGAAAATCCACGAGCCGGGGCGACAGATCATCGCCAAGGAACACCAAGCGTCCATTCGCTCGCGCCCACGGGCACGGAATCCAGAGCACTGCCCTGCACTTGGGGCATTGCTCGTTCTTGCCACCCTGGATCCCTTCCTCCTCCTCAAAGAGATCGAATGATCCGGGCATCTGGCACTTGCAATTCGGGCACTGCATCACGACCTCCTTTTGGAGAAAGTGGAGAAAGTTACGTTTTGGTGAACTGCTATCAGTATAGCATTCTGTTCGCTTTCTGTCAAAAATTGCCGGCCTCGCCTGCTATTGCTACAATGAACGCGATGTGGCTCGTATTCGCATTTCTCTCATCCATCACTGCCGCGCTCGTCGCGATCTTCGGAAAACTCGGCTTGCGAAACATTGACTCCACCCTCGCTACGACTGTCCGGTCTCTTATCATGGCCGGATTTTTGGTCGTGATAAGTTTGCTGTTAAGAAAGTTCGACGGATTCTCGCTACAGTCATTCAGCTCGCGCGACTGGCTCTTTATCATCCTAGCGGGCGTCGCAGGCGCTCTATCGTGGCTTTTCTATTTTTTCGCGCTCAAAACAGGGCTCGCGTCAAAAGTCGTGGTCATTGACCGGTTGAGCCTGGTATTCGTGATCGTGCTCGCGGCGCTTTTTTTGGGAGAAACGCTCGGCTGGAAATCCGCTCTCGGCGGGCTTCTTATGGTAGGAGGGGCAATATTGATCTCGCTCCAATAGGCGCGAATATGTTAACTGAATGATTGAACAGAAACGGAAACGGCGCGTTGCAGTATTTGATATTGACGGCACGTTATTCCGTTCCAGCCTGCTCATTGAACTCGTCGAAGCGCTGATCTTGGAAAAGATCTTCCCTGCCGCGATACGCTCGCGCTACGGAAAAGCATACCGCAACTGGCTTGAACGAAGAGGGGGATATGAGAAATACATTGCCGGCGTTGTTCGGGCATTTGAAGGCAACATTCGCGGCGTGCGGGAAAAAGACCTCGTGCGGGTTGCGGGCGATGTCATCGCGTTCCATCAAAACCGCCTGTACCGATATACGCGCGACCTGCTTAAAGGTCTCAAGCGCAGGCGCTACTACCTCCTCGCCATCTCCCATTCGCCGCGATACGTGGTGAACGACTTCGCATTGCACCTCGGCTTCGATAAGATATACGGCAGATTATTGGAGCTCGACCGCCGCGAACGATTCACTGGCCGAATATTGAACGAGGAACTCATTAACGATAAAGCCAAGATCCTTTTGCGCGCCGTGCGCAAGGAAAATCTTACGCTCAAAGGATCGGTGGGGGTGGGGGATACTGAATCCGATATCCCGTTTCTGAAGCTCGTCGAACGGCCCATCTGCTTTAACCCGAACCAGCCGCTTTACCGCGCGGCAAAGCGCAACCACTGGCCGGTCGTCGTGGAACGGAAAGACGTGATATACTCGATACGAAATTAGGTGCTCGCCCCCGCGTTCCGCAGGGATCATTCCGTTTCGTCTCTAAAAATTTAGAGAGGATTGCGCTCTCCCGGCTTGCAAAACGGGAGCTTGCTTTTCCGTTTGCAAGCATATATTCTGACAGCAGCCTTTCGCCCGAATCGGCGGGCGGCGCTCTTCAATAGGGAGGCGCTATGAACAGCGCAGAATACGAGCGGCTGGTTAGCATAGTGCAAGAAACTTCGGAGCGCGAGCAAGAACGCTACCCCTTCAATAGGTGGCTTGGGGACGAGCGACAGCGTCGGGCGCTCCAAGCGCTCATGCACATGAGAAACGCAGGAACCATCCTTGCCTTCCTGCCGACTGGACGGTTGAGTTACGCCGACCTTATCAAGGGTATTGACTTCTATGTAGTCGTCCGCGGCGTCTACAAAAGATTAGTCATCCCTTTTGACGTAGGCGGCGAGCCCTGGGCCGGACTGAAGGCGGAACGACACCCGGGCGTCTTCCCGGTAAGCATCGATCTTTTCGACGCCCCAGAGCTTGTGGAGTTCAAATTCCACATAGCAATCGAGCTTGTCCGGGCGCTCGACAGATTGGAAATCCAGTAAGGAGCTTTTGCGGCGCGCGAAAGCTCCTTCCATTTTCATGAAGCACCGTATCTTTGTCGCAATCGGCATTCCCAACGACCTCCAGGAAGAAATCCTTCGCTGGGAAAAGCTCCACGAGAAACTTCCGGTGCGATGGCTCTCCGGGAAAAACCTGCATATCACGCTTGTCCCGCCGTGGCATGAAGAAGACATTAAAACTGTCGCAGAAAAATTAACTGCTGTGCACAGCGCCGTCTCGCCGTTCGAGCTCGCATTCAACGAGGTCGCGTACGGCCCGGATGCGCGCAAGCCGCGCCTGATCTGGGCCGGAGGAAAAACTCC
>Ga0155804_121_pt4 | contig 20018 bp, 20 predicted proteins | sample RifCSPlowO2_01_FD_107458 | JGI IMG/M metagenome (GOLD analysis project Ga0155804, IMG submission 107458) | Candidatus Liptonbacteria bacterium RIFCSPLOWO2_01_FULL_56_20 | reverse complement strand
GGAGGCGGGCGCGTAGTGAAATTGGCGGACCCGGACGAAATATCCGGCTCCAACCTGAACCGCATCCGTTTCGGTTTCACGAGGGTCGGCGAGAACAAGTGCGACGTGGTCACGCAGGAGATCACGCAGATGAATCCGTACTCCGAAATTCATTCGTACCCGCAGGGGGTTACGCCAGACGGCCTCCCGGAATTTTTTGCCGGGCCGCCAAAGCTCGGCGTAATGATAGAACTCGTGGACAATCTGGAGATGAAAATAAGGATACGCGAGGAAGCTAAAAAACAGCGTATTCCGGTTATCATGGCAACGGACAACGGCGATAACGTCATCGTGGACGTGGAGCGGTATGATCTTGATCCACAGCCGAAGATCTTTAACGGCGCGGCAGGCGACCTCACGCTTGAGGAGTTCCAGAAATTCCCGCCGCAGGACTTGCCGCGGCTCGCGTCAAAGATCGCGGGTCCGGGTATGGTCGTGCCGCGGATGCTTGGTTCTGTCCTTGAAGTCGGGAAAACGCTTTACTCGTGGCCCCAGCTCGGCGACGCCGCGACGCTCTCGGGCGTGGCCATCGCGTATCTGGTGCGCCGCCTCGCGCTCGGGCAAAAAGTCGCTTCCGGGCGGCTGGAAGTGAACTTGGACTCTATTTTTGATCCGGATTATTCCTCGCCAGAGGCCGCAGGGGAACGGGACAAGCAAAGAAAGGATTTTCTTGCGAAGATAGGGTTGTAGGGTGTTATGTTGGGCATGGGCGGGTATTGTCTTGCTTATTCCTGGTACTGGCGTTAGAGTGGAGCCAATTTAATGGCTCGTGGAAAAGGCATATGGTGGTTCGGATTCGCGGTTGTGTGCGTGTCGGTTTTCCTGGCGGAGCCGGTCAACGCGGAAACCGCCATCCTCGCGCAGCAACCGGACAATTCGGCGATCGCATATTATTACTCGAACTGGGAGCTCGGTTGGCAGTGCCATTCCGTTCGGCAAACTTTTATACCCGCGCAAACCGCAGAGATAACCCGTATAAGCATTGACTATCGAACGTCATGGGGAGGGCAGAAAAATTATCCATATTTCCGGCTCTACGAGGAGGACGGAACGCTTATTGAAGAGGGCCCTTCAACGGATTTCCTTAATGGCGGTATCGGGTACTTCTCCACGCTGGGTACGTGGGTATTCTCGCATGCGCACGTCACTTCGAGCACGTCCTACTATTGGAAGTTTGATTGGTGCGATCACGGGAATTGGTGGGGATTCGGATACCCGTCGCGCGTTTACGGCGCAGGCCCGGAAGTGCCGTACTATGTAGTGGAGGGAGAAATCTCCGAGCCGCCCCGCGAGCCAGTCATCATCGTACCGGGGATTATGGGGACGAGATTGAACCGCGTGTCAGACGGAGAAGAGGTATGGCCGAATATCTCGGAGGCCATTTCGTCCTCGAACGATTCATTTTTAGACGACCTCAAGCTTGACTCTAGAGGGCAGGAATTTATTGATAAGCGAAATTTCTCCAATTCGGTTGTTGAAGTTGCCACAGGGACTGCAAGAATCCCTATATTGGATATTGATGTTCATATTAATCGAGTTGTATATGATAATTTGGTTTCCAATTTTACGAATGTCGGTTATCTACGGGGGGTTTCGCTATTTTTAGCGCCTTTCGACTGGAGACTTAGTGCTCAAGCTGCCGTGAATCAACTAAGTCAGGTTATCATGCAGGCAGTTCAGAGTTCTCCGACAGGCAAAGTTAATATTATCGCTCACAGTATGGGTGGGTTATTAGTGAAACAGTATTTAGCAAGCATTCCAGGCATTCCACCCATTAACAAGGTTATACTTTTAGGTTCGCCGCAGATAGGATCCCCGAAAGCATTCAAGATTTTAAACCACGGCGATAATCTCGATTTTACGTGGGGGCCGTTGGAATTCCTGAACCCAAGCAAAGCGAAGGAAATTTCTCAAAACATGCCGTCGGTTTACGAACTTTTACCCAGTCGACGATACATCGCGGTGAATGGTGGTTATGTGTATGACTTTCGCAGTGATGGTCCTAGGCGGGCACTTGATTTTGACGAAACCAAAGCTTTTATGCTCGCCGATGAGAGCGACAAGAGGAACGATCTTCTTTTAGAGTTGGCAGATCAATTCCACGGAAACCTTGATAATGACCCAGTAAACGGTCAAAACATTTATAACATCGTCGGCTGCCAAAATCCTGAAACACTTAGTGAATTTCGCATCTACGACGACGATGTGGTTGATATCGGAACCGTGAACGGCGACGGCACAGTCCCGCTCGTAAGCGCCATGAATCTCGCAAACGATTATCAGAATTATTTTGTCCGTTACGACCAGACCGGCATTAACCACCAGGGGTTAGTCAAAGACAGTAGGACGGTGGGTCTTATCGCCGATATCATCGGCGGCAGCGTGTCAACACTCCCGCAAGGGGTTTCGACCTCAACCTCTTATTGTTTCACCGATATCTCAGAGTTTCGGAATGAGACAACCATAGCAGTAAGCACGCATAGTCCGGTGGCGCTTCATGTATATGACTCGCAGGATCATCATACTGGTCCGCTCCCGAACGGAGACATTGAGTTGGGAATCCCGGGGAGCGACTATGAGCGTATTGGCGAGAACAGCTTTGCCTTTATGCCGGCAGGGGATTCCTACCGTTTCGTCGCCGACGGCCTTGGAGCGGGCTCGTTTGATATGAAAATTCGCGCGTACAAAGGCAGTAATCTTGCGAACACCATTACGTATCTGAACGTTCCGCTTGCTGATGCCAGCACGACTGCAGAAGTTGATTTTATAAACTCTCGATCTCCGGCGAATCTCCGGCTTGATAGTGACGGGGATGGTTTGTTCGACGTGAGCGTTCCGCCCACAGCAATTCTTGACGCCCAGACGAGCATGGACATTGTGCCGCCAGTTATCATTATTCAATCACCGACAAGTACGGAGTACGCTCGTTCCGCAATGATTCCGCTCACGACGAGTATAGTTGATGATAGTTCTGGTACGGCGTTCGAAGAGACAAAGCTTGACGGTACAGTGGTGACGAGCACGGTCATTGATTCTTTCTTCTTGTCGCTCGGCGAACATACTGTCTCCGTTCATGCCGCAGACAACGTAGGGAATCCTGCGAATGCAACGACTTCTTTCTACCTCATCGCCACCCCCGAGAGCGCTATCGCGGATGTTGAGCGTGCCTATGCGCTTGGCTGGATAACGAAAGAATCTGTAAAGAAGAGCCTGGTTTCAAAGCTTCGCTTAGCCACTCAGCTCGAAAAGAGAATAGAAATTCTGCAAGGGAAATTGCCTGATAGAGCAGAATCGACCGAGAAGATTGAGGCAATGGCACAACAGACAGGTCAGCTTTTTTTGGAATTGTTTCTTAAAGATTTAGAGATGTGGTACAATAAAGGCGCCGTTAATAAGCAGGCTCTCGACTTAATACAAGAAAATATCGACTGGTTGCTGGGGGAAAGTGACTAGGTTGGTATGCTAGTGGATAAATGAAAAAGAATAAAATTTATACTATTAGTTTCTGCATCGGTTTAATATCGGGTTTAGCGATTCTTTTTTTGCCATCGTTGTTTAATCACGGGCTCTTTTCACTGCCACGTGATAGTGCTTTCGTTTCATTTGCCGCTCTTGGCGTAGTAATCTTAGCTGGCGCCTTGGGGATGGTTGATAAACGTATTTTTCGAGAGAAGAGAGTTATGCTTTTTGCGATCGGATTTTATATTTTCGGAGAGATTGCTGCACTTTTCATACTTTGGTGGGTTATTTATCAGGCAGTACAGAATTGGCAGGTAGTCCTGTAGTTCTCTTCGGGGTTCTATATGGGGTTAATCATTTTTATATTGATGGCGTATAGAGTAATTTCAGGATTGCAGGCACTTTAAAGGATTTTTAGCATTTTTAAGGGCACTAACCGCTTTCGGCGCAGCGGGTAGACGGGCTCCTCTTAAAATTATTTCTCAAAGATTTAGAGATGTGGTATAATAAAGGCGTAGTCAGTGATGCGGCGTATGTGATTTTAAAGGAGGATGTTGAGTGGCTGCAGGGTTACCAAGACGTAGAGCCATGAGCAGAAAAACCATTTTTTTCGCGTTAGGGGCTCTTATGGGGATTGTGGTGTTTTGGGGGCCTACCGTTTTGCGTTTCGGCAACAATTTTAGCGATCCATTCTTATTCGTCTCACTGGTTGGGATGTACCCTTGGGTTTTAAATCATTGGCTCCTGCCTGGATTGGTGTATGTAGCCGTTTCTGCCATTCCTTTTCTGTTGGTTTATTTTCTTAGTAGCGACAGAAGACCTCCTGCGTTTTTTAAGGCACTAAGTGCGTTCAAATTCTTCTCTTTAGGCCTTTACATATCACTGACAGCTTTCTTCTTATTGCTTGGCCTCGGTCTTTCGCGTGGCGGATTCTAGTTAACGGAAAGGCGCAGGCGGGGAAACATCTCTCAGAAAGTGACGCTACGCTCCTTGCCGGACTTATGAAGCATGTCGCAGATCTTTTCTGAGAGCCTTAAGGCTTGCGACATGGTTGTTGTGTTATAATCATTTTATGAAAATAAAGAAGTTTTATTGGCCAACATTTATATTCTGGGCATATGCTTTACTTATTATTTTGATAATTTTTGCGCTCTACGGGTTAAAGGGCTTAGAATGGGGCCAGGAAGGGAGTTTTTTTGGTGATATAGGAATTTTTGGCCTATTTATTCAATATTTTTTAGGCTTGGCCGGTATACTTGCAATTAATCCTGTAATTATTGGCTTGGGGTTAGTCAGCTGTGGAGATGGTTTTCTATCACTGTGTCTTCCTTCTATGTATGGGGTTATTTTCAATCTTTTATTTCTTTCTTTCATAATTTTTATCATTAATTATATCGTGGTTAAATTCATTCTATCTAAAAAAGGAAATTGATTCTAAAAAACAGCCATACGGCTACGGGCTATTTGGGGATTGTTAATTTTATAATCGGATTACATCCCAACTCGCAATCTTAGTTATGAAAGAGAAGCTAAAAGAGTATTTACCAAACTTCTGGGCGCTAGTTTCGCGTACTTTTGGAGCGTACAGAAGAATTCTGGACTATTCTACTTATTCTTTATTGTTTACTACTTGGTTAATGACGGAAAGTTTCCACGGCGACATTTTCTTTAATTTCTATAATTCTCTCCGGCCTGGCGTTATGGCGAGTATTTTCCTAAGGACCTCGAGAAATCGCTTCCTGTTCCTTTTTATCGCAAACCTTTTAATGATCTATTTTATTGCATGGACTAATCGTCAGACTAAGATTTTTATTGGAGCCGAGAAAAGAAGTATTGCATCAAAAACGTCTTTAATTCTATTAAGTAGCGTTATCATTTCGCTTATTTTTATAAGTTACACCTCTCTCTTTTTTAGCACTGGCGGTGGTTGGTTGATTGGTGGGAGAGCGGGCATCTCTGGCGGGTTGAGCAACTTTTGGGTCGACCTTATTGGATATGCCATCCTCGTGTTCTTCGCGAAGATGCTTTTGGCAGCTAAAGCCAAACTCGATCGCTATTTCAATACCTCAATAGTTCTATTTCTTGGCACCCTCTTCTTTCTATGGTCCGATCTTCACTTTATTTTTTTCGTCGTCAGATGAACCTAGGATAACGTTGAATACGTTTCTGGCTAAAGCCAAGCCCATACACTCCTTCAATTTATAGAGGGCCTTGTCGCTCATGTTGGCAATATATGAGAAAAACGTTAGAATTTGAATTATGAGCCAGAATTGGAAAGAACTTATAAGGCACTACTTGCCGTCTTTGATTTTTTCTCTCTACGTTCTTGTTGCTCTCGCAGAGATAATATTATTTTTTGGGATAATGGGTTTGGAGTGGGGATCCAGCGACGACTTTTTTTCAGAACTTGGTTTGCTTGGCGGCATTCTTTGGTATCCAATTGGAGCAGCTGTCTTATTGGCTTTTAACCCCTTGATTTATGGATTGGGACTTACAAGTTGTGGAGGAAGTTTTATAAAACTTTGTATTCCTTCCTTGGCTGGGACCGTCCTGAATCTCTTTATTGCCCTCATACTTGTTTTTGTGACCAACTTTGTAGTAGTTAAATCACTCGGCAACAGAAAAAAGTAGGTTTAATTACTTGTTTTTTTTGACTTAGACCTCTTCTTATTGCTCGGCTTCGGTCTCTCGCGTGGCGGATTCTAGCTGACGGGAGAGCGTCGAGCGCTTAACCGCGTAGTTTTGCTATACTTATAGGCGTGATCTCGCGCGAGGCGGTTCAGAAAATCCTTGAAGCAGGCGCGCAGGCGCCTTCCGGAAGCAATTCGCAGCCGTGGAGATTTGATGTGCGAGGAAACGAAATACGCGTGTGGGCGTTTCCGGAAAAAGATCACCCGATCCTTAATTTCCGCCATCGCGGCACGTGGGTCGCGCACGGCGCGCTCATTGAAAATATCGCAATCGCGGCATCTGCTTTGGGGTATAAGGCGGACATAAAAATTTTCCCTGACCACAGCAAGCCGAATCTTACGGCTATTATCGGCTTAACAGCGAGCACGCCCCGTGACGAACCGCTGTATCACGCCATACCGCGCCGCGCGACCAACCGGAAGCCCTACAAGCCGACGCCTCTTACATTTGAGGAGAAGCTGGAGCTTCTCGCCGTGAACCAGGAGGACAAAGAAGACGTGATATTAACGGAAGACCCCGATGACATCAGACGGCTTGGAGCGGCAATGAGCGTAAATGAGGTCGTAATGCTTGAGGACCGCAAGCTTCATAAGTTATTTTTTGACGAGATTGTCTGGACAGAGGCGGAGGAAAAGGAAAGAAAATCTGGATTATATCTTAAAACAATGGAACTTACCCCGCCGCCGCAGCTTGCGCTCAAGATATTCAAATACTGGCCCGTGATGCATTTTTTCAATCGCCTCGGGCTTGCCGAAATGATCGCCAAAGACAACGCGAAGGTCTATAGCGCCGCAGCTGCGTATATCGGCGTGATCGTGAACGACTCCGACAAGGAATTCGTAACCGCTGGGAGGGTAATGGAACGTATCTGGCTTACGGGAACAAAGCTTGGATTAAGCGTTCACCTTTTGACCGGCGTGCTGTTCTTGTGGCAAAGGATAATTGCCGAGGGCGGGAAGGGATTCTCGCAGAAGCACGCTGAGCTTGTAAAAAGGGCTTACGGGAAAGTAGCGTCCACGTTCAAAGTGGGGGATAATAAGATGGTGGCTCTATTGCTCCGGATCGGCCGCGGAGATCCGCCGAGCGCGAAGTCGTCAAAGAAACCGCCGACCGTGTACATCAGCGACTGAAAATTATTTTGTCCTGTGATATGATTAGGAAAGGAGCGTGTGATTTGATGCATACGACCCCTAGAGAAGCTACTGAATGGTTCTTTAGCTAAGCAATAAGTAAATCCCGCTATGCCTAAAAAGATATATTTGTACAATGCAATATTCGGCTTCCTTACAAGCAGTATTTTTTATTTCTCGGATGTCTTCGGTAAGAGGACGAGTGCTTTTATAATCGACATTCTTCGTTTGTTTAGAGTAGAAGCGAATCTATTCACTTATGCACTAGCCGTCAATCTATTAGTTGTGGCATTAGCCATTTTTGTGGCACTTGCGGAAAAAATTACCTTAGAGAGGGTGGAGAAAATGTTTTTTCTGTACCTGATACTCGCTGTGATTGGCGGCTCCTTGGTGGCCCTCGCAATATACTTGATTGTTGCGTTTTGGGCGATTTCAAAGCTGGGATTTTAATTCTTAATAAGGAGAAAGGGGCTACCGTAACGTTAAAATTTATTAAGAATCAGCTCCAATGAACGGTCTCGTGAATCTCGATTTGTTCTCGGTAGGAATCGCCATCGCGGGGATTGGAACGCTCGGATTTACTGTCTTCTTCAATAATCGCCGAAGCGTTACGAATCGCACTTTTCTTTTCTTTTCGTTGGCCGGTATCTTATGGAGTATTTTCAATTACTCGTATTATCAGTTTAGCGCCCCGTATCTCGTTTTGTGGCTTCTAAGAATTCATGCTTTTTTTGCGGTTTGGTACGTCTTCTTTATTTTCCAGACATTCTACGTATTCCCGAAAGAGAGAGTGGAATTTTCTAGGGGCTATAGATTGTTCCTCATTCCTATCGTTATTCTAGTCTCGCTTCTTACTCTGACGCCATTTGTTTTTTCCGAAGTCACCGGATTCTCGTCAGATGGGAGGATCTCGAGCGTGGCAAATGGCCCAGGCATCTTTCTCTTTGGCGCGCTCACGATCGGATTAGTATTTAGCGGCCCTTTCATGCTTTTAAGGAAGAGGGGGCAAGTCTCCAAGCTAGAAAGAAAGCAGTTTTCATTCGTGCTTTTAGGGGCGCTGATAACTTTTTCGTTGCATTTCATTTTTAATCTTATCCTGCCTGCATTTTTGAATAATCCCAGATTCGTTCCGTTGGGAGCGATCTTTATTTTCCCATTCGTGGTCTTTACTGCGTATGCGATCTTTAGGCACCATCTGCTGAACGTGAAGGTCATTGCGACCGAGATTCTGACCTTTGTTCTGGCGGTGACCGCGCTGTTTGAGGTGGTCCTTGCGAGCGAGCCCCTTATCTTGATTTTCCGCGCCGCGGCATTTGTGCTGATCTTGAGTTTTGGCATCCTTCTCATCCGCAGCATTCTCAAGGAGGTTGAACAGCGCGAAGAGCTTGAGCGGCTGAACAAGCAGATCGCGGAAAAGAATGTCCAGCTTGAGGAGCTTTCGCGGGTAAAGACCCAGCTTTTGTCGCTCGCGTCGCATCAGATCAAGTCGCCGCTCGCGGTCATCAAGGGCTTCACTACGCTCCTTATAGACGGTTCGTACGGCGCGGTGAGCGCAAAAGCCAAAGAAAAGCTCCAGACGATCAAAAAGGCCTCCGACGACCTGATCACGCTCATCAACGACCTGCTTGATATGCGGCGGGTGGAAGAGGGGAGGATGGAGTATCAATTCGCGAAAACCGACATGCGGAAGCTTGCGGGCGAAGCAGTGGACGCTCTGCGTTCGCTTGCGGAAGCGAAAAAACTGGAACTCAAACTCACCGCGTCCGAGAAAGAGATCTGGGTGAACGCGGATGCGCCGAAACTGAAACAGGTGGTTCAAAACGTGATAGATAATGCGATAAAATACACGCAAAAGGGATTTGTGAAAGTGGAATTGCGGGCCGACAGGGGAACGGCGACGCTCTCGGTGAGCGACTCGGGAATGGGGATCCATCCCGACCTTCTCCCGCATCTTTTTGAAGAGTTCGTGCGCGAAGGCAAACTGAAATCAAAAGTGCTGGGCACGGGCTTGGGACTTTATATCGCGCGGAAGATAATCGAGGCCCACAGCGGGAAGATTTTTGCACAAAGTCCAGGAGAAGGAAAAGGTTCTACGTTCAGCATTACTCTGCCGACCCTAAGATAAAGGAGCTTGTGCAAAAATTTGAAAAAGGGGTCGGCCCGCTTCGCCGGAGCGCAAGCGAGGCGAGGGGGAAAGTGGAAGCGTTTCCCACGCGTAGGAAAACACTAAAAACCGCGAGGTTGTTAGAGAGCAATCTGCTGTATGGCGGATTGCGACAGATTTGCGGCAGAGTCACAAGGCGAGGGCAAGGAGAGTGCGTTCTATATTCAATTAAGAAAAATCTAGGCCGATCTTACTGAACTGGGCTATAATAGTTTCAAGCCCCAATAAGGCCCTAATAGTTTTCATAAAATAAACCCAAATCCGGGATGGGAACGGCCCATCAACTTGCCATCTTGAGCGGGGGAATTATTATGGATTGAATGCAGGGCAAAAAAATATCGCTGAAAACTGGTGAGCGTCGCTGGATCAAAAAACTGACCGGTTTGACGGCCTTGCTTGATGATCAAAGTATTGCCGATATCCTTTTAGTGCGGAGTGGGTTCAAGCCCGGGGCGTTGGTCGAAATCTCTTATCACCCGCATAGTTCTGTCTCCCAGCCGGAATTTCATAGAGCAGTAAACGGTCTCCGAGAAATCCTCAAAAAACTGCGTCTCTATTATAAATTGCATGAAAATTATCCGAAGACAACCCGCGCGCGTACCCGTTACACCTGCATAGCGAGAGACAAAGGAACATTGAAAGAGCTTGTTGCCGCGCTTGCAAATAAAGATGTGAGAAAACGCCGTTTCGAGATAGGCATGCTTCTGGGCTATCCGGAAACTGCGGTTGCCGCATTTGCGAGTAACAGGCCGCTGGATAACCGGAACCTGCCCCGCTTGGTTTCAATAGCGAAAGAATTTAAATTCCTTAATTTCCGTCTGTCTCGCAATTGGCGAGAAGAGTTAGGATACCTAAGGCGAAGAGCAAAAGAGATAAAGCGACTAAGCCCCGAACTGCATGCAAGGATCCTTAGAGCGCCTTCTTAACATTCACAAAAAAGTTTGGGCAATTTAAAGACCTGTCCAGGTCTTTCTGCGCGATTACTCCCCCACCTTGCAGCAGTTGCATCCGCCACAGTGGTCGCCTTTCGCGCAGTCCTCGCAGATCCGGCGTATGCCCATTTCTTCTCACCCCCTTTCCTATTCGGGATACGAAGAACTGGATTTCAGGTTAACAATCCATCGCATAGTGTCAAGCAGGGGCTTTATCAAGCAGTCCTGCAAATCCTCGTAAGATCAGCTGGCGCTGAATCGGTGGTTATCGCGTGACAGCCGATCTTGTTTTGATTTTATTCGTATTTTTTGCCGGTGCCTGGCTTTTTGATACATATTATGGCTTAATGACAGTAGAATCGGGACAAGCGTCCCGAGGTTCTTGTCTTCGTCAGGGCCAGGCGAAGACAGGAATATTGATAATAACGGCCGCCAGCAGGAGAAAAGCGCCATGAGCGTAAAGCTCTTGGTGCCCCAGAAGGAAGACCGTGCCAAGGTCGTGGGCAAGATTCTCGACCCGCGGCCGGGCTTCGTCGTCTGGGCACCCGAGACATGCTGCTTCACAAGCTGCACAAGGTGCTGAAGCAGCAGCGACGCGGGGGCGAGGGGACAGAACACTCCTTCTCGCCCCCGCCACCTTTATGGAGGCGTGTCATGAGACACGAAAGAATCCGAATATCGCGCTGGACTCATCGGTTCGAACGAAACGGAGTAACGGCAATTCTGAACTCGATTTCGCTTGGCCTGGTCTTCGTGTCGAGCGAAACTGCTCAGTTGTTGTTTGACTACCTCCGTACACCCGCGCCGATGGATCAAGCCTCAGCATATCTGGGAGCCGATCTAATCGACGCGCTGACCAAAGAAGGAGTCATCGTTGCCGAGGAATTGGACGATGAAGTATACCTCAGCGACTTCCGGGAGAAACTCCTGAGGGAGTCTACTGTCGAGCTGATGTACCTTCTTGTCACTGACCACTGCAATCTCCGGTGCACCTACTGTTTTGAAGAGGCGCCGGCGATGGATAAGCCATTCGCCCCAGTGCACATGAGCGAGGAGGTCGCTAGCCGCGCCGTTAGCCTCTTCGGGCAGATGGCGAAGCGCTATGGTAGCCCCGATAAGAAGAAGACGATTCATCTCTACGGCGGTGAGCCGCTGATGAATAAGACGGTGGTTCGTGCTTCCGTCTTGCAGATCCGGGACTTCGGGAAGAGGGGAATTCTTCCCGACAACTGCGAGATCGCCATCGTTACCAACGGCATGTTCCTAGACGATGCGACTGTGAAGTTCTTCGTGGAGAACGGGGTGACGGTTGGTTTATCTCTGGATGGGCCGGGCTGGATGAACAATGCCTACCGGCTTCCCAAGAGGGATGGCGTTGATGTGTTCCGCGAGGTCAAAAAGAGCCTCGGGCTTCTCAAAGACAACGGAGCCAAGATTGGTCTCTCGGTTGCCTTGACTCCCTTAGCCATCGAGCACTTCCCTGAGCTCCTGGACTTTCTCCTTGGGGAGATGGGCGGAGTGGATGGTGTCAGCCTGAACCTACTCCACTACAATCGGAATGTAGTTCCACCACCCGACTACTACGTTCGTGCGGCCCAATGTCAGCTAGCTGCATTCGAGAGATTCCGCGAGTTGGGCATATACGAGGAGCGGGTGATGAGGAAGGCAAAGGCCTTCATCGACCGCCGCCCGTTGTACGCAGATTGCGGGGTTATTGGGAATCAGTTGGTCATCGCACCGGACGGACGAATCGGGGTATGTCAGGACTTCGTCAAGCCTCGGACATACTTCCAGGGTAACGTCCTTGATCCGGATCCCGATCCCGTTGCCGACGGCCTTTTCCGTGATTGGCGACGTCGGTCGCCTTTTTTCATGGAGCAGTGCTTTGGTTGTGAGGCAATCGGAATCTGCGGAGGCGGCTGCCCGGCCAGTGCGGAGCTGAAGACCGGAAGTCGGTGGAATCTGGATGAGCGGGCGTGTCCTCACAGCAAACTAACGTTAGAATGGCTTGTGTGGGAGACATGCGCCAAGCTGTCTTGAGGCGCTGGCTTCGGAGTGATAACCTAAGGGCAAGCGCTCGTCGCGCTTGCCCCATCGTTTTTATGAAGCATCCAAAAGTTAAATTTAAAATTGACACCGCCAAGGACCTCCGAACGTTTAGGGCCTTTGTTAATGATTCTAAATATGACGGCGGCAGGAGTTTAAGATGGGGGATTTTCCGCAAACATCCCAGTGTGTGCCGCTTTATGAATGACCGGAAAAGAGTGGATGCTTACATCCGAAGTATATATAAAAAACGGGCCGGGGATATGGCCGAGGCTCTGGAGTTTTATAGAAAGCAGTGGAAAGCGAAAGAAAATGTATTTTTTAGTTTAACCGATAAACTTTTTCCGGGTTTTTTCTGGCCCAAAGGGAAATATATAGCTTATCTCACTATCTGGAGCATGTTCCCGCGCTTTCTTGAAGATAAGACATTCCAAATTCCGTTCAGGTATCGCAGAAAAAAATATGTGAATGTGATTATTGCGCACGAAATGCTTCATTTTATCTTTTATGAGTGGTTTTATAAACAATATCCCCGCTATCGCCAACCTCGCTACAACTATTTCGTGTGGAATGTATCGGAAATTTTCAACGTTTTAATTCAAGATTCTTATCCTTGGATTCGGACGTTCGGCATGAAAACGATGCCATATCCAGAGCATAAAAAAATTATTAGGCGAATTGGACTGGCATGGGCCGAAAGCCGGCCCGTTGGTAGATTAGTGGAAGATATAATACTAAAGGTGAAAAAAGAGCCAGCCCTCCGCCGCTTCTCTTAGTGTATTAAAAATTGTTCCATATATCTCGTCACTCTCGAGAGAGACGAGAGTGTCTTGGTTTGAGGAGTGCTAAGCCGAATCTGTCAATGCCCGGTTTTGAGGTAGGTGCTCCCGGGTTTTCCCGGAGCGGCTTTTAAAACAGCCCTCAAGAGTTTTAGGCGAAATTTATCGAGTTATGAAGCCGGGAGGGATGTTGTTGTTGGGGGTGCCGGATGCAGGCAAGGTGGTTAGGGCCTACTATGAAGAAGACAAAGATTTTTTAGGCAAGTTGCATCGTCACTATAGCCGACGCCGTCCACCAGTCGAGATATTTGGGAATATGGACTTGGTAAACTACATATTTCGTGATCAGTTAGAAAACCCGAAATATACCATCCATTACTGGGCATATGATGCGAATTCTTTGTCCGGCCTTTTGCGGGCTATCGGTTTCCGGTTGGTTAAAAAGCAAGAATTCGACCATCGTTATTGCAATCCAGAGCGTAAATTCTATACTTTATATATTAAGGCGGTGAAATAACAACACGATGTTCGAAGTTGAATTTCGGTCCAGGTTCAGCAAAGAGAAATACGATGCCCTTAAGGCGTATCTAGAGCAACACGCAGAAAATCTTGGAGAGGACAACAAAGATTGCTATTACTACATATTTCCCGATAAGCTGTTAAAGGCGGTGAATAATTTATCTCAAAAAACAGCGAAGCTTTCCCTCAAGTTTAATCGGATTGGCGATGGAGCGGTTTTCCCGGAGACAGAATTCTATTTTCCAGCAGAACAATTTGATAATGCACGCCGATTGTTGGATGGCTTAAATTTACCGGTTAAGGTGATGCACGGCCCGCAACAGAGGATTAATTATCGTTATAAGGACTGCGAGCTTGCTTTGAAATATAGCGATGCATGGGGCTATCACTTAGAGATTGAACAGATGATAAACTCTAAAGACGGACAGCCCATGGCCGAAGCCCATATTCACCAGGTTGCTATGGAATTGGGAGTGCAACTTATGTCGGAGGAAGAGCTGAAGGAATTCACCCGGCAAGCTGAAAGTAAGGCGTAATTCACCTCATCGTGAATCTGCGAGCAAGTTTGTTTCGGCCAGTTAAGCCGACTCATCAATTTTATGATGAGATTTCTTTGAGGAGTGCGACAACTGCGACTGCGACGGCTGAGACAACAAGGACCGATCACAGTCGGTGTTCCATGGGGGTTAGGGGAGCGATAGCTTCTCTAACCCCTTCTTTTTTGCGATAAGGATGGGTCTGGAGTAATTATTTCGTAGTCGGCGTTCTTCAAATATTTTTTTGCCGTATCGATTCCACATTTTTCGTTTTTTACCCAATTCTTTTTGGCTCGCCCGGAATATCCTTACGAGCCGGATGAGGAGGTCGGGGAAATTGCTTGATTTGCTGTATTCATCACGAATCCATTTAACAAGCGGCAATGGCGCTTTGGATGGAAATTTAACCCGTAATAGCCGGATCTCTGGATTGCCTGGGTAGTTTTCTATTCTAAGCGCCCGACTAAGCGGCGCTTCATTAAAAAGAGCCGCAGTTACAGCTTCTTTAAGGTAATGTCTGGCATCGGAAGACAACTTGCCTTGTTTTTCAATAGACTTCAGCATTTCAAATAGGACGAAGTGGGAAATTTCGTGGATCGCTATTCGAGAGAAACTTTCAAGTTCTTTTCCGTAAACTCTGGACAGGATAGAGAACGAAAAGCTTAACTTATCGAACGGCGAAAATGGGAGAAGAGTCGGCCTGGCAACGTAAGCGATCGGCTTTCTCCATCGAAAGCCCATGGATTTGCCAAGGGCTTCAAGGCAATGCTTCAAAGATCTTGCTGATATTGCCGCATCGCTTGCGGCTTTTTCGATGGCCGTTCGATGCGCGCTTATCATATTCTTGATGTATTTCTTAACGGCTGCCTTCGAATTAACTTCGGATTCGAGCAGCACTCGTAACTTCGGATGCGCGTTATAAATGAGATTTTTATGATTTGGATATTGGGGATGATTAAGAAACTTATAGAAAAGCCGGATCTCAGAGAGCTGTGTCAATCTTTGGATTTTGATTTTTGGCAGAATCATGTTTTTAATTATACATCCTGCAGGAAATAGCTCCGCCCTCACCATGAGACTCTCGGGGTTATTTAATATCAGGAGGGTGGCGATACGCTTTCTATTTTTACTTTGATTACTTTATTTCCTACTTGGTATTCCTTGGTCTCACCGGCTTTTGCCCCCAAAACAGCCTGACCAAGCGGGCTCTGGTAGGAGATGATTCCTTTTTCTGGATTCGATTCGGCGTACCCAGCGATTGTTATTTCCTTGTTTCTCCCATCCGAGAAAGACATTTTTGTTTTTGAGCCGATAGCGACCACGTTGACGCCTTTAGATTCGTCCTCGCCACTCACGAGTACCGCCTGTCTTATTTTTTCTTTGATATCCGCAATTTGCTTTCCAAGTAGCAGCTGCAGCGTTTCCACCTCTTCGAAAGCAGGATTGTCATGCCATAGATTGCCTCCTTGCTCTGCTGCCTCCATCTTGGTTTTACTGATTTCCGCATATTTCCTTTCCAGTTTCTTAACCTCTTCTCTTAAGTGGTGCAGACCTTGTTTAGTTAGTAGAATCTTACTTTTATCGGACATAGCTCATAAAAGAATTATTGATCTACAACAAGGACCGGTTGTAAGTCGGTGTCACTGCCGGCTTTGAGGCAGGCGCTCCTGGATTTTCTCGAAGGGATTTTTAAAATGCTCTCAAGAGTCCTGCTCCCGTTATTTTGCCTTCCTCGTAGCTTTCTTTGCCTTGGGCGCAGCAGCTTTTGCGCGGCGGGTCTTGTTCCCGATTTCTACGAATCTTTGATTCGTCAAGAAATCGCAATCCGCCTCTGGCGGAAATTTTCACCTACTTAGCTTTGCGTGCACGAGGCTTTTTAGTCGGTTTAACCGCCACTTTTGCCCTACGCGCCTTAAATCGTTCCACCCTGCCGGCGGTATCAATGAGTTTTGTTTCGCCGGTGTAGACCGGGTGGCACTTGGAGCAGATCTCCACTTTTATTTCCGGGCGCGTTGAACCTACCGTGAACGTGTTGCCGCACGCGCAGGACACTTTCGCCTTTTCGTAATATTGAGGATGTATATCTTGCTTCATTATCGCTAAGGTTGTCCCGCCTTTGGCGGCCTGCCTGCCGGCAAGGCAGGGATTCTCGATTTCTTACATCCGCAGGGTGGATAAAGAAATCGGGAGATGGATGTCTTTTTTTGCCATAATTTAACGAATCTTGATTTGTTTAAAATCATGAGCATCCCGCCAGCGGCGGGACGGCCATAAACGCGAATCTAATTTATCACCTCCGTATATTTTTTGCAAATTGCGTCCTATAAAATGCATACAGGGACCTTATGATGAAGGTCCCTGCGTATGTGGCGGGGCCGGAGCCCCTATTGGGTGCGGAGGTAGTCCTTGCCGAAGCCGAGGAATCCCCACAGAAGGAAAAGTAGAACAGCGGGTAATCCAGCGGCCGCAGTGCCTGCGGCAAGCATGGCGAGGCGCCCCTCTCCGATGAGATAGACGACCACCTTGTAGGCGCCAACGCCGGCGAGCGCCATAGCCGCGACTACGATGCCGAGCAGGACGACCGCCGTAATCACCCCCATGCGTCCCATTCGTGAGAGGTCTTCATCGTGATCGTGCCCGTGCCCATGGGTTTTTCTTTGTCTCAAGTGAAGCAGGCCATCGACCTCTTGCAGGATGACGCTGCCGCTCACCGGTTTCTGGAGGATTCGTGAAGCGCCGATCTCCTCCTGTCTGTTCTTGTCGAGCGACTGGCCCGTCATGAGAATGACGGGAGTTGCCGCCAGTTCTCTGACGCGTCGGATTACCTTGTCGCCGTCGAGTCCGTTCATCTGGAGATCGGTGATGACCAGATCGTACGGCTGAAAAGCTTGCTGCGCGGCATGGAACTCTCGGATCGCATCTGTTCCGTCGGGAACAGTGTCGACCCGGTGGCCGCCCGCTTCCAGAAGCTCCTTCAGAGCTTCCCGCAACAAATCGTAGTCGTCCGCGACGAGGATGTAGGCCATCTCGGCACACTCCTTTCTGGGTGTCCCTATGCGTCAAGGTGCCATGCGTTCTGCCGGGTTATTCCGGCGCGGGGCATGTGAGAATATTGTGCCAACAGGACGGAGGCAAGTCAAACGCTTACAGGAAGGCGGGCGGCTGTTTGGCCTTTATTTATGCGCATCCGGGCTGTTCACACAATATATGTTGACAATACAGGCTTCCCGCGTATACTTAATTACGTGATAGATTCGACCTTGCTCATTACTGAATTACTATGGTGAGCTACATCGAACCATGACTACGACTGCCTTTTCACAAAAAAATAAGGAAAGCCCGTAATCAAGCGGGCGAATTACCCCGCACCATTTGTTGCCGAGATTTTGTATATACATTGTCATACGGCGTGAATCGCCTGCGGCTTTGTCTTGTGCATAACATAATTTCAGCTGCAAATGGTGCGGGGTCTAAGAAGCTGTATAACGTCCGCTTCGCGGACTAACAGCTTCTAACCCTTCGGCAAGCTCAGGCTTATCCTGAGCAAAATCGAAGGATAAGAGAGTTTTTCAGTTGTCCCAATGCCAATTTTGCCTCCGAGGAATTGAGGAGTTGCAAAATTGAGCGCCGAGTACATAAGGATTTATGTGCTTGGTGAAGATAGATAAATCAATTCTAAGACAGATCACGAAGAACTCACAATGTGGGCTGTGCGAATGTGGGCGCGTAATCTTTGCCTGCCAACAGGCGGGGATCGTGCGTACGCTCGCGCAGTTAACGCTGCGTGATTTTTTCAGAGGATTTGATCCTGGTCCAGGATGAACGCTGGCGGCGTGGATAAGGCATGCAAGTCGAGCGCCCCACACCTTCTTTGGAAACTTAGAAGGTGTGGGGAGCGGCGAACGAGTTAGTAATACCCTGGTACGTACCCCAGAGACGGAGACAGCCCATCGAAAGGTGGGGTAATATCCGATGGCCCGAACTCTAAAAAGAGACTCTTTAGTCTCGATAATTGGGACAAGCGTGATCCAGCAAAGCGCCTCGAAGAAGGAACTATGGGTTCCCTATCGCCTGTTGGGAGACCCATAAATCCTCCGAGTTCCTGGAGAGGCTAACCCTTCTAGGAGATGGGTAAAAGGGGAGTGCATGTTGAGCCCTTTGGCACCCCCTGTCACACTTGTCCCTCCTCTTATTTTATTTTTGTAAAGGAGTTTCTTTTTAGGGTTCGGTAAAGTCGCAAGACGCTCTGGGAGCGACCTAGGTCCGATCAGCTAGTTGGTAGGGTAACGGCCTACCAAGGCGATGACCGGTAGGGGAGGTGAGAGCCTGACCCCCAACGACGGAACTGAGACACGGTCCGTACTCCTACGGGAGGCAGCAGTCGAGAATATTCGACAATGGGCGAAAGCCTGATCGAGCGACGCCGCGTGCAGGATGAAGGCCTGCGGGTTGTAAACTGCGGTAGTGTGGGAAAAATCCCTCACCTTTTGGCGCAGAGATTGCGCGTGTGCAGAAATCGGAGCCGCGAGGCGGCTTGCGCCTCTGGTTTTGCATGAGCAGTAATTGTGCTTCAAGAGGTGGGGGATGATGGTACCACGCGGAAAGAGGTGGGTAACTACGTGCCAGCACCAGCGGTAATACGTAGACCTCAAGCGTTATCCGGATTTATTGGGCGTAGAGCGCGTGTAGGGGGTTCGATGCGTCTCTGGTTAAAGCCCACCGCCCAACGGTGGAAGTGCCAGGGATACGATCGGACTAGAGGTGGTTAGAGGTGCACGGAACGCACGGTGTAGGGGTGAAATCCGTTGATATCGTGCGGAACACCAAAGGCGAAGGCAGTGCACTGGGACCTTCCTGACCCTGAGACGCGAAAGCGTGGGGAGCAAAAAGGATTAGAGTGCTCGCCAGTTCCTGTTCTGAGAACCGGGCTCAATTTACTCCAGCGGTAAATCGGCCCTGCCTCTCGGCATTTTGATTCCGCTAAAAGCGGAAACCAAGCTCAAAATGCCTCCGAGAGCTTCTCAGAACAGGAACTGAGCTCGCTTGTTGCAGAACAAGCGAGGCGGAAGGGTATCCGTCGAGCTAATTAGTCCAGTCGGGCGGTAACGCCCGACCAAAAAACTCGGCTATATGCTGGAAACCCTGAGTATCTCCGCTTACCTTAATAAGGTGAAAATGGCGGAGTGCAGGCAACCAGCAGGGAAGGCGTGTCATGACAAAAGGAAGAACATACAAGGATGACGAATTGTGTGAAACGAGGCGGGTTCTTAGGGAACTTAGAGACAAGCTCAGGTCCCTGGACCACCTATACGGCATAGGAGGAGCCAAGAGTCAAAAATTGGACGCCTACAAGAAAGCCGTACAGGAGTTGAACGTAATTCTCAGTGTATGACCACGAACCCTCAGAGACTGTACGCCGAGCGCGTGTGAACATTGGGGCGAAAGCGACGAACGCAAGTAGCCCCAGAAATTCATACGCTGATGATACAGTCCGACCTCTATGGCGACATAGAGAGCGCGGCAGAAATGTCCGCGCCGGCGGCAATTTAAGTTTTTAATTCCTGGTTTTCGTTAAAAATTGAAAATTAGAAATTGAAAATTAATTTTGTTGTCCGCAACAAAAGTGTAGATACCCTTGTAGTCCACGCCCTAAACGATGCCGACTTGCTGTTTCGAGTATCGACCCTCGGAGTGGCGTAGCTAACGCGTTAAGTCGGCCGCCT
>Ga0155804_130_pt1 | contig 23601 bp, 19 predicted proteins | sample RifCSPlowO2_01_FD_107458 | JGI IMG/M metagenome (GOLD analysis project Ga0155804, IMG submission 107458) | Candidatus Liptonbacteria bacterium RIFCSPLOWO2_01_FULL_56_20 | reverse complement strand
CGAAGGGCTTACCGCGATCCAGCTTGACGTCAAAGTGCAGGGGCTGACCTTCGAGATGATCGAGAAAACGCTTGCGCAGGCCAAGCAGGCCCGTCTCGAGATCCTCACGTTCATGAATACCGTGCTGCCCGCGCCGCGCAAAGAGCTTTCTCGCTACGTGCCGACCATTCTCCAGCTCAAGATCAATCCGCAAAAGATCGGCACCGTGATCGGGCCGGGCGGGAAGATGATCAACGGCTTAATCAAGCGGCTGGAGCTCACCTCGATTGACATCGAAGAAGACGGCAGTGTGTTCGTCTCCGCACCGGACCCGAAGCGGGCAGAAGCGGCGGTTCGCGAGATCCAGCTCCTCACGCGCGAATTTCAAGCGGGAGACATCGTCGAGGGTCCCGTCATAAAAGCGCTGGATTTCGGGGCGATCGTGGACCTTGGCGGAGGACAAGACGGCATGATCCACATTTCAGAGCTCAAGAGCGGCTTTGTAAAAACCGTGGACGAGGTGGTAAAGGTGGGAGATGTGGTGCGGGCGAAAGTGATCCGCGTGGAAGAGGGAGGCAGGATCGGGCTGTCGCTCAAGCAAGCAGGAGAACCCGTTTCATAAAGAACCCGTTCCCCCGCATAGCCCGGCGGGTGCCGTGCGTGTTAGAATGTCCGTAATGGACGAAGCATTTCCGCAGGCTCCTTTTACCCGGGATACATTTCGCACCGATACGCCGCAGCCGCAGAGATCTATTCCGCCTCCTCCCCCAGCCGAAACAGTTGAGGTCTCGATCCGTACCATGGAGACCGATATAGACGCGATATCACGCGGCGGAGGTCTTGCCCAAGGGAATGGCGTGACCTCCACGGTGCATATCGCCAAGCCCGATTCCATGGCAGGGGAAACAACGCCGCCTGTTCCCGGCCTCGACACGACCTCTCGGAAACGGTCCTTGAGGATCGTATGGACGATCGTGGTCGTCGTGGGCGCCTTCGTCCTCTTTGCTGTCGGCTACTACCTTCTTCCGCTTCTTTTCCCCGTAACGTAGCGCTACTCTTCTTCGCGCTTCGGCTCCGCGTCCAGTTTCTTGATGCTCTGCACGGTTTTCGCTTTAATGGAGTTCAATAATTTTTTGTCTTCACGGAGTTTTTCTCTTACATTGTCAAACCCCGAGCCGAGTTTCTCGCCTTCGAATGTGTAGCTCGCGCCTGATTTTGTTACGACGCCGTAGCGGGCCGCGGCGTTTAGCACGTCGGCTTCGTAAGAGATCCCTTTCCCGTACATGATGTCGAATTCCGCGTTCTTGAACGGCGGCGCCACCTTGTTTTTCACGACTTTTGCTTTGACGCGGCTTCCCACGACATCCTCGCCTTTTTTGACTTGCGCGATCCGGCGCACGTCGATGCGCACGGACGCGTAAAACTTGAGCGCTTTTCCGCCGGGGGTGGTCTCGGGGTTGCCGAAAAAGACGCCGATCTGCATGCGGATCTGGTTTATGAAAATAATGAGCGTCTGCGATTTCGCGGCGATCGCGGTGAGCTTGCGCAGCGCCTGCGACATCATCCGCGCCTGGAGCCCGATGAACTGCGCGCCCATCTCGCCCTCGATCTCTGCTTTGGGCGTGAGCGCCGCGACCGAATCCACGACCACCACGGAGATCATATTGGAGCGCACCAGGCTCTCGAGGATGTTCAAGGCCTCTTCGCCGTTATCCGGCTGGGAAATAAGGAGCTCGTTCGTTTTCACGCCTAAGCGGCCCGCATACTCCGGGTCGAGCGCGTGCTCCGCATCAATGAACGCGGCTTTTCCGCCCTGCTTTTGCGCTTGCGCGACGACGTTCAGGGCGAGCGTGGTTTTTCCGCTTCCCTCGGGGCCGAAAATTTCTACGATCCTTCCGCGGGGCAGGCCTCCCACGCCGAGCGCGATGTCCAGCGAAAACGAACCGGTGGGTATGACCGCGACATCCACGCGCCGCGCCTCTCCCAGGGTCATGACCGCGCCTTCGCCGAATTTCTCCTGAAGCGAGGAGAGCAGGTCGCCGAGCTCGTTCTTGCCCTCTTTCTTTTCTTCCTTATCCTTTTTTGGCATAGGCTAATTCTACCGCGGTTTAGAACGGCGAGGAAGTGGAGGCGGGCAGAAGCGGCGGTTCGTAGATCACTTGCCGGATCACGCGCGTTTCCCCGCCCAGGAATTTTTTCGCAGTGACTTCGATGGTGTTCAGTCCGGGCTGGAGCGAAAGGGATTTTTCCCATGCGCCGTCGGGCAGGGTCCGCACAACCTCCTCGTTCACCAAGAGAGAATCGCCTCCGCCGAGCTTTCCCGCGATAACGATGGTCGCGGTCGCGACGCGCGTGATCGCGTCCTTGGGATAGGCGAGCGTAAGCTGGGGCGTGCCGAACACCACAGAGAAGCGGAACCCGATATAGAGGACGGCGAGGAGGGCAATAAGCGCCATCCAGCCGTAGCCGGAGAGCGACTGCAGCGCGAAGCGATTCTTGGGGAGCTCGTCGCCCCGTCCAGAGCGCTGAATCGTACTTTCGTATTCCAGTTCGTGCCACCACGCGTCCGCGTCAAAATCCAGGATGCCCGCCAGCTTCTTGAGGTATCCGCGCACGTACGGCGCCGCAGGGAGATGCGCGAAGCTTCCTTCGCGCAGGCATTCCAGGTGGCGGAACGTGATTCCGGAAAGCTCCGAGAGCTTCTTCAGGTTCAGGTCGCGTTCCCGCAGCCGCTCATCTAAGAACGTTGCAAAGCTTTTGTCGTGAGGCATGGGCGGGGCAGGGGTTCAGGCCTGCCGAATTTTTTCTAAAAATACTTCGCGCGGCTTCGCGCCTTCTCCCGGGCCGATGATGCCCGCTTCTTCCATAAGATCGAGGAGGCGGGCGGCGCGCGCGTATCCTACTTTGAGCCGCCTCTGGAGGAGCGAGGCAGACGCTTTTTTCGCTTCCCCCACCACGCGAATGGCTTCATCATAGAGTTCGTCCCCGTCCCCATCAAGGCCGCCACTGAAATCCTCATACGCCGGCGCCGCGCCGTTTCTTTCCGCAAAATCAACTTCTTCCTCGGCTTCGAAAACAGCCGGGTTGTGCTCGCGGATGAAATCCGCGACCGCGTCGATCTCTTTCTCGGAAATATAGGCGCCCTGGATGCGCCGCGGCTTTGAGAGCTCTGCGGCGGTAAAAAGAAGGTCGCCGCCGCCCAGGAGTTTTTCCGCGCCCGCCATGTCCAAGATCGTGCGCGAGTCGATCTGGCTCGCGACCTGGAGCGCGATGCGGCTCGTGATGTTCGCTTTGATGAGGCCGGTGATGATCTCGACCGACGGCCGTTGCGTCGAGAGCACCAAGTGAAGGCCGGTTGCTCGCGCCATCTGCGCGAGGCGCACGATGGACCCTTCGACCTCGCGGCCGTACGAGGTCATGAGGTCCGCGAGCTCGTCCACGACGATGACGAGAAATGGCAGGGGGTTATCGCGGCCGCCGTTCGCGTTGTAGCTTTTGATGTCCCGACTCCCCGCGGCTTGGAGGAGGTCATAGCGCCGTTCCATTTCCTGGATCGCCCAGCGGAATACGCCGACCGCTTTTTTGCTTTCCGTGATCACCGGGCTCACCAGGTGCGGCAGGTGTTCGTACACAGAGAGCTCGACCCGCTTGGGGTCTATGAGGATGAGCTTCAACGTGCTCGGCGAATGCTTGTAGAGGAGCGACACCAGGAGCGAGTGGATCATGACCGATTTTCCTGATCCGGTCGCGCCCGCGATAAGCAGGTGCGGCATCCGTTCGATGTCGGCGAACGCGGGAGAGCCCGTTACGTCCCTGCCGAGCGCAAATCCGAGCATCCCCGAACCCTGAAAATCAGGATAGCTCATGAGGTTCCCGAGGCGTACGACCGCGGCGGCGCGATTCGGCACCTCGATCCCCACAAGCGATTTTCCCGGGATGGGCGCTTCAATGCGGATGGGATGCGCGGCCAAGGCAAGGGCAAGGTCCTGATGGAGCGCGGTGATGCGGGTGAGTTTCATTCCCTCTGCGGGTTTCAGGGTATAGCGGGTGACGGTCGGGCCGATATGCACCTCGCCCATTTCAACGACGATGCCGAAGCTCTCCAGCGTGCGCTTGATGATGTTGGCGTTCGCGCGAAGGTCGCCGGTCGTCGGTTTTTCGGTCGCGGAGACAAGGAGGTCAAGGGGCGGCGGCACATAATCTTGAAATTTTGGAAGCGCGGCCCGCCTTAATTTTTTAAGGAAAGAAGGTTTTGCGGCGGCTCTTTCTGTTGGCTGCGCTCCCTCGTCTTCTTCGGGTGCGTCTGCGTCTTCAGGTTCTTCTGTCTCGCCCCCGTCGAGCGCGGAGGGAGCGACGAGCGGCTCTTCGTCCTCATCCCTCTGTTTCCACGGGAGCGGTATGCGGAGCGGCGAGTTCAGCGTGACGAGGATCGCGATAAGCAGGATGCCTACGACCATTATTGTCGCGGTGGCGGTTCCGAAAGGAAGCGCGAGCGAGCCAAACACAAGGCCGAGCCAGCCGCCTTCGTGAGGGGCCGTAAGGTCAATAAGGCCGAGCACCGAGAGGACCAGGAGCGTTGCGCCGAAAAGCGTGACGCCGATCAATTTTTCGCGCTCCGAGAAAAAGAATACGCCTGCGACCGTAAAGAGGATGAGCGGGAGGATGAAATAGCCCCATCCAAAAAGCGCCGCGAGCAGCTGGTGGAGCGTCATGCCGGCGGGCCCCGCTTTATCAAAGCCCGCGAGCACCAAGAGGATCGCGAGAAAAACAAACAGCGTCGCCCAGATGCTTTTCTTGGTCTCCGGGTGGAGCCGGCGTCTCTCTTCTCTCTCGCGTTCTTCCTCGTCTTTTCTCCCGTTTCGTTTGCGCGCCATTCAACACCATTGTGCTACAAGCGAGGGGAAAGTTCAAATAGAAAAGGAGCGGGAAGGGGCGTATAATGAACGGCAATGCCCGCGCGCTTCAGGGACAAAACACTCATTGTCTTCGATCTCGACGGCACGCTCACGGAGACCAAGTCCAATATGGACCGAGAGACGGCGCGTCTGCTCTGCGGGCTGCTTCGGGACAAGCGCGTCGCGGTGATCGGCGGAGGGGCCTACCAGCAGTTCAGGGCGCAATTTTTAGCCCACCTGCCGTGCCCAAAAGAGCGCTTTAAAAATCTCTTTCTGTTCCCTACGACTTCAACCTCGTTCTATCGTTATGCGCGCGGATGGAGGAAGGTGTACGCGAAACGGTTCTCGCCTCGCGAAAAAAGAGCGATCAAGCATGCATTCAGAGCGGCTCTTCGCGAGATCCGCTACGTCCCTCCCCGGAAAACGTACGGGAAGGTCATCGAAGATCGCGGGGCGCAGATCACCTTCTCGGCCTTGGGGCAGGACGTGGTGAAAATATTGGGCGAGAAGAAGGGCGTCGCGCTGAAGACACAATGGAAAAAGCAACACGCCGCACTCAAACTGAAATTGGCGCAGACGCTTCAAAAACGTCTGCCAGGGTTCGAGGTGAGGGCTTCTGGATTTACATCGATTGACGTGACCCATAAAGGCATTGATAAGGCGTACGGCATCCGCGAGATCGAAAAGCACCTCCGTATCCCGCGCCGAAAAATGCTTTTTGTGGGCGACGCGCTCTTCCCCGGCGGGAACGATTATGCTGCGAGGCGCACCGGCGTGACCTGTGTTTCCGTGTCAGGGCCGAAACAAACCAAAAAGCTTGTCAGATCTTTGCTGTAATTGCTGAAGGGAAGCGTTGACAGGGCTCACTTCTCTCGGTAAGGTGAAAGCAGTTATTTGGCGGATTTTCACACGAGAAAAGAGGTGAAGAGCAATGCCAGTCAAGGACCGGAAAGTCGTGCCGCCTTTCGTCGCGGCGGTAGGACGGCTCAGGGAGCGGATCGCGGCGTTTAAGAGATTGATGCGTAGCCCGCGCGGCGGAGAAGCAAGCGAAATGCTCCTTGAGAGGTCCCGTGAAGTGGAATCTCTGCTTGGCGCGTTGCGGAAGCGCATCCTCGACCCCTCGGGGATATTGCAGAGTCCCGGGCTTCGCGCTGCATTCGGTCAGTGCGTAGATGCTGCCGCGTCCCTGAAGCCGGACCTCGCAGTATTTAATGAGCAGAGCGGAACGCCGGATCGTTTCCTGGCGTGCGTGTACGCGCTGCGCAAACTTCACTCTCTAGTTGAAGAAGTAGAGGAGGCGTGGCGTGGGCAGGCAGATGACCCGGAGGAGGACGGGACAAACAACACAGGCAGCCCCCTTGCGGATATTTCACGGACTTCATAAACAGGAGAGGGGGATGTATGGCGCATATAGCGCAGTGAGCGCCCAAGCGGATGGATCCGTGCGGGCGCTCTCAATTTTCCCCCAAGCTCTTTTGATTGACAACTTCTTCTTTGTCGCGTTAGAGTACTCGTGCATTATCATGCCGGAATTTTTGAACAGTTCATTCGGGCTGAAACTTACCGCCCCGCAGGTGGTCGAAGAGATCATTCGTTTCATGCACGCCGAGCCGGAGCGGCGGTATAAAGTGACGATCGGCACCGATTCGGAGCGCCTCGCGGGCGGCCGCGCGGATTTCGTGACCGCGGTCGTGGTGCACCGCGTGGGGAACGGCGGCCGCTACTTCTGGCGGCGGCTCGAGATGGGGAAATTCCATACGCTCCGCGACCGCATTATTAAGGAAGTGCTCATCTCCCTCGAGCTTTCCAAGGAAATTCTTCTGGAGCTCAAGAACAGCGCGCTTGCAGGCACCGGGGAGCCGGTTCTGAAATGGGATTTTGAAATTCACGCCGACGTAGGCGAGCGGGGGCCCACCCGAGCCATGATCCAGGAAGTGGTGGGGATGATCCGCGCGAACAATTTTGAAGCCATCACGAAGCCGGGGAGCTATGCCGCGTCGAACGTGGCAGACCGGCACGTATAGCGGTATGGACACCCTGGTGTTTGATATCGAGACGCAAAATTTTTTTACCGACCCAGGCGTTGGCTGGGATAATTTCGAAGCGCTCAAAATTTCCGCAGTAGGCGTGTACTCGTACGCGAAGGACGAGTACGCGTGCTTTGAAGAGTCGGAGATCGAGAAGCTCGCCGATCTTTTCCGCGCGAGCCGGCTCCTTGTCGGCTTCAGCATCAACCGGTACGACGTGCCGGTGCTCAACTGCTATTTTGCGAAACTAGGAGCGCCGCTACGCCTTGATCTTCTTGAGAAGGACCGCGTTGACCTATTGGAAGAGATTGAGGTCGCGACAGGCGGACGCATAAGCCTCCACAAGCTCTCCGAGGCCAATCTTGGCGCAGGAAAAGAGCGGACAGGCGCAGAAGCGATCGCGCTCTGGAGAGAGGGGAAGATCGAAGAGCTCAAGCAGTACTGCCTGAGGGACGTCGAGCTCACGAAACAGCTCTACGACCTCTCTCGCGACCGCGGCTATCTCTTTGTGCCTAATCAGCGGACCGGAGAGCTGGTCAGGGCCCATTTTCAAGGCAGCGGATCTGGCCTCACGAGAAAACGGCACGATGCGAAACACACGCGTTTATTTTGACTACGCCGCCTCGACCCCTGTCGATCCGCGAGTCGAGCGTGAAATGCAGCCGTACTTTACGGCGCGCTTTGGCAACCCCGGGTCGCTTCATTCCTTCGGGCAGGCGGCCATATTAGCACTTGACCGGTCTCGGGAGGTGGCCGCCAGGGCTGTCGGCGCCGGGTTCCGCGAGGTCGTGTTTACGGGTTCGGCAACCGAGGCGAACAATATGGCGCTCCGCGGGGCCCTCGGGGCGTTTCAGAATGAACGGCCGGAATGTTTAAGGCCCCGCATAGTGGTTTCCGCGATCGAGCACGAATCGATCCTTGAGACCGCGGCAGATCTTGCCCGTGCGGGAGCAGAGGTGGTGTGCGTGCCGGTCGACGGCGAGGGCGTGGTTGACCTCGGGAAGCTTGCCGCGGCGCTTCACGAGCAGACCGCGGTCGTATCCGTGATGTACGCGAACAACGAGATCGGCACTGTTCAGCCGCTCCTTAAGGTGCGACGGGCCGTCGAAGAGGCGCGTCGCGGCCGGAAATATCCGCTCCTCCACACTGACGCAGCCCAAGCATTTCAGTTCTTGGACTGCGCGGCGGATCGGCTGGGAGTGGATATGATGACGCTCTCGGCGCATAAGATCTATGGGCCGAAAGGGGTGGGGGCGCTCTATATTCGCAACCACACCCCCTTTCTTCCCGCGACGACCGGCGGGGGCCAGGAATTCGGGTGGAGGTCAGGCACGGAAAACGTGCCGCTTATTGCCGGATTTGCAAAAGCGGTCGAGCTTGCCCTGCGCGTGCGCGTGCGCGAATGCAAACGGCAGAGCGGTCTCAAGAAGTATTTTTGGGAAAGACTCCGGAAAATATGCCCTTTCGTGAAACAAAATGGTCCACCCCCGCGTATATATAAGGTAGGCGGCGGTTCCCCGCCTGAAGGATTAGCGTGCGTACCGAGCATTCTCAGCGTTTCATTCATGGGCTACGATGCGGCAACGCTTCTTCAAGAATTCGACCTCCGAGGGCTTGCCGCAGGAGCAGGGTCAGCGTGCCGCGCGCGGCAGGCGCAGCCCTCGCACGTGCTCCGCGCGCTCGGGGCGCCGGATGAGCGCGTGCGGGGCGCCATCCGATTCAGCTTTGGCCGTCCCACGTCGCGCCGCGAGATTGACAGCGCGCTCGCGATTATTAAAATGGCACTGAAGGACGCGTCGCATAAAACATGAAACTGCAGTTTAATAAAAAAACCTTTTTCGCGGCTGCAGGTGGAATGTTTTGCCTCGTCTTTCTCGGCGCATGGATCGCGCCGACGGTTGCACGGGCAAATCCGATAGGGGACTTCCTGAAAAATTTTATTGCGCCGTTCGCCCCGCAGGCGGCGACCTCTTCTCTCGCGTCTCCGCAGGCCGAGGTATCGCTCTATCAACCGGCGCTGGATTATGAAAAAGCGGTGGTGGCGGCAGTAAAAAAGGCCTCTCCTGCCGTCGTATCCATCACGATCTCAAAGAACGTACCCATCATCGAACAGTGTCCTTATAACCCTTTTCCCGATCTCTCGCCTGAATTTCGGCGGTTCTTCGGGGACAGCGATTTCCCGCAGTTTTACGCGCCGTGCGAGCGGGGGAGCGAGCTTCGGGAAGTGGGAGGAGGGAGCGGTTTCATTATTTCTTCTGACGGCCTGATCCTTACGAACAAGCATGTCGTGCTCGATAAACAGGCGTCGTATACGGTCTTTACCAACGACGGAAAGAAATATGAGGCAAAAGTCCTTGCGCGGGATCCGAGCCAAGACCTCGCGGTCTTAAAGGTGGATGCGACGGGGTTTCCCACGGTTGACCTCGGCGACTCCGACAGCCTGGAGCTTGGCCAAACCGCGATCGCCATAGGGAACGCCTTGGGAGAGTTCCGTAACACCGTATCGGTCGGCGTGATCTCCGGGCTCTCACGGACAGTGACTGCTGCAGGCGGCGGCCTCTCGGAGACGATCGAAGGCGTGGTGCAGACCGATGCAGCGATCAACCCCGGGAACTCCGGCGGCCCCCTGCTGAACCTTCGCGGAGAAGTAGTGGGGATAAACACCGCGATCGCTTCAGACGCGCAGAACATCGGTTTCGCCATACCCATCAACAGGGCGAAGCGGGCTATCCAATCCGTAAAAGCGACAGGAGAAATTCAGGCGCCGTTCTTGGGCGTCCGGTATATTTTGATCACGCCCGACGTCGCGAAAAAACAGAAGCTTCCCGTTGAATACGGCGCGCTCGTCCGCGGATCAAGCGACGGACCCGCGGTCATGCCGAATTCTCCGGCCGAAAAATCCGGAGTCAGAGCAGAAGATATTATCCTCAAAATGAGCGGTACGCGGATCGACGGAGACCATACGCTCGCGGGCCTGATCGCGCAGTACAATGTCGGCGATACGGTTACGCTCACCGTGCGGCGGAACGGCACCGAACTTACGCTGGAGGTCGTCCTTGCGAAACGTCCCGAGTAGGGGGCGTGCGTTCGCATGGGACCTGCGGCCGCCGCGTCCGTGTCAAGTTGATTTCCCTTAAAAATCCTGCTAAAATTTTTCCTGCACACAACGGCCATGTCGAACTTTCATCGTTTTACGATAAGAGCCCAAGAGGCGCTCCAGAACGCGCAAGAGTTTGCCGCGCAAAAAAACCACGGCGAACTTAAAGCGCTTCATCTCTTGGCCGCCCTCCTCGAAGATCAGCAATCGCTTGTGCAGCCCGTACTGCTCCGAAGCGGGGTGAACCTGGAGAAGCTCCACGGAGAAATCGAGCGGCACGCGGAGCAGCTTCCCAAGATCATCACCGGTTCTTCGGTGGGGCAGCTGTATCTTTCACAAGAGCTCATGAAGGTGCTCGACCAGGCGGCAAGGGTGGCGGCGCAGCAAAAAGACGAATTTATTTCATGCGAGCATCTCCTCCTCGCGCTCATCGAGGTTCCGTCGGCGGCCCAGGGCATTCTCCAGCAATTCGGTGTGCGGCGCGAGGGGGCGTTTCGGGCCCTCGCGCAGCTCCGAGGGTCTGTCCGGATTACGGACGAGACGCCGGAGAGCAAATTCCAGGTTCTCGAAAAATATGCGATTAACATCACCGATAAAGCGAAAGCAGGAGGGTTGGACCCCGTGATCGGCCGCGAGGAAGAGCTGCGCCGGCTGATCCAAATCCTTTCCCGGAGGACCAAGAACAACCCCGTGCTTATCGGAGAGTCAGGCGTCGGTAAAACCGCGATCGTAGAGGGGCTCGCGCAGAGGATTGTTCACGGCGAGATCCCAGAACCCCTAAAAGGGAAGGAAATTCTCATGCTCGACCTCGGCGCGCTTATCGCGGGCACGAAATTTCGCGGAGAATTCGAAGACCGCCTCAAGGCGTTCATCAAGGAGATCAAGCAGGCGAGCGGCCGCCTCATCCTTTTCATAGACGAGATCCATACGATCGTAGGCGCGGGAGCGGCGGAGGGCGCCGTGGACGCGTCAAATCTTTTGAAGCCGGCGCTCGCGCGCGGAGAGCTGCATGCGATCGGGGCGACGACGACCCGCGAATACCAGCGGTATATCGAGAAAGATCCGGCGCTCGAACGCCGCTTCCAGCCCATCGTGGTCGAGGAGCCGTCGATCGAGGATTCGATCGCCATCCTGCGGGGGCTCAAGGAGAAATACGAGATCCACCACGGGCTCCGCATCAGCGACGAGGCGATCGTGGAAGCGGTGAACCTCTCCGCTCGCTACATCACCGACAGATTCCTTCCCGACAAGGCGGTTGACCTGATCGACGAAGCGGCAGCCGCACGGCGGCTCGAGAGCGAGAGCCTGCCTGCCGAGATCAACCGCGTGCGGCGCGAGATCACGCGCCTCGAGGTAGAGAAGCAGGCGCTCCAGAAGGAGGCCAAAGACAAGGTCGCCGCGCGCATCAAAGAGATCGACCAGGCCCTCAAGAAATTCAAAGACGAAAACGACGAACTCTCGGCGCGCTGGCACGGCGAGAAGATCAAGTTCGAGACGCTCCACCAGCTCCGCCAGAAGACCGACAACTTAAAGCGAGAAGTGGAAGTGGCCGAGCGGGAAGGCAATCTTGAACGGGTGGCGCAGATCATCTACGGCGAGCTGCCGCAGGCGCAGAAAGACTTCGAGGTGTTTGAGAGGAAGAATTTCGGCAAACCCGTCCAGAAGGGAAGACGCGCGAAAGAAGAGCAAAAATTTCTCAAAGAGTCGGTTGACAAAGAGGATGTGGCGGCGATCGTCGCCACGTGGACAGGCATCCCTCTTCACCAGATGCTTGAGTCAGAAAGCGAAAAACTTCTGAAGATCGATGACGTACTGGGAGGCCGGGTGGTAGGCCAGGAAGAGGCGATCCATGCGGTGGCGAACGCATTGCGCCGCGCGCGCGCTGGCCTTTCGGACCCTCAGAGGCCATTGGGTTCGTTTATGCTTCTCGGGCCGACCGGCGTGGGGAAAACAGAGCTCGCGCGGGCGCTTGCAGAATTCATGTTCAACGACGAGAAGGCGCTCGTGCGCATTGATATGTCGGAGTATATGGAGCGGCATACGGCGAGCCGTCTCATCGGTTCTCCGCCGGGCTACGTCGGGTACGAGGAAGGCGGGCAGCTCACCGAGGTGGTGCGGCATCGGCCGTACAGCCTTATTCTCTTTGACGAGATAGAAAAGGCGCACCCGGAAGTTTTCAACCTGCTGCTTCAAATCCTTGACAACGGCCGGCTTACCGACGGCAAAGGCAAGGTAGTGAATTTCAAAAATTGCATCATCATTATGACGTCCAATGTAGGAAGCCAGTATTTGCGCGCCATGTCGAGCTTGGGATTCAGCACGGGGACCGAGGAGGAAAAACAAGGGGAAGCCGCCGATTATCGGGGAAAGATTATGGACGCCCTTCGGAAGAGCTTCAGGCCGGAGTTCTTGAACCGGATCGACGAGGTGATCGTATTCAACCCGCTGCGTCCAAAGGACATCGAGAAGATCGTGGACATACAGCTCGGCATCATACAGAAGCGCCTCGCGGACCACCGCATCACCATCGTCATTGACCCCGCGGCGAGGAAGCATCTTGCCAAAGAGGGTTTTGATCCGGAATTCGGCGCGCGACCACTGAGGCGCCTCATGCAGAAACTCATTTTGGACGCGCTCGCGGATAAGATAATCCGGGGCGAGCTTAAAGATGGCGGGAAAATTAAAGTCAATTTCAAAGCGAATTCACTGGTCTTTAGTAGTTAAGGCCGGGATATTCGGGGCGGCGTGGTTCTCGACCCCTTTCCCGTTGTTCCTGCTGGTCGCGGCCTGGCTCTTTTTTGTTCCTCTGTTTGACCCGCTTCGGCTGTTCTTGCAGTTCGCGGTCGTCCTCGTGATCGCCGCGTTCCTTCCAGAAACCGCGTTCTCCGCCCTGTTTCTCGCGACCCTCTTCTTCCTTTTGCTGGGCATCAAGGAGCTTGTTTTTATTAATCGCCGGGCGGCGTACGAAACGTTCTTATTCATACTGCTTTTTGTGATATTTCTTAATTTCTTTTCCCATTTCACGAGGTTCGTGGATCAATCGGCTCTCTTTGTCGCGTTCGCGCTCAGCCTGCTCTCATCTATTCTGCTCGGCGGGTTCGTGAATTATAGCGGCCTCGGCGGCGCGAACCGGAAGCAAAAGTTTTTTGCGCTCGCCCTGGCAGGATTATTGCTGTGGCAGATCAGCGCGGCGCTTCTTTTCTTGCCGCTTAATTTTTTGTATCAGACCGCGATCGCGTTCCTTGTTATGGCGATGCTTACCGAATTGCTCGTAGATTACTTTACCCGGGAGCTCGTTCCCGCAAGGCTCATGGTCTATTTCTCGGCTTTTTTCGTGTTTTTGACGTTTCTCTTGGTAAGCAACCAGTGGGGATTAAGTTAAAGGTAATTTTCTTTGCCGAACTCCTGGTGTTTTGCCGTTGGCGCAGAGGGGGCTGCGGGGTTGACTCGTTGCCGGATTCCTCTCTATACTAATGCCGTATGGATTCTTTCCCTCAGAGCGACTTTTCATTATTTTGCTCGAAAAAAGCCTTTGAAATAAGCTACGCGCTATTTAGGGTTGCCGGAGGCCTTGAGCGCGGAAGTTTTAGCGAATACCTTGAAAAAGAGGCTCTTAAGCTTTTAGATGTTACAACAGGAGGAGAGTATCACAGGACAAAAACAACAATATCTGCGCTTGAGTATCTTCTTCGCTTAGGCGGCGGTGCAAATCTTATTCATCCTGACAACATTGAGCTGATTATCCATGAGGCAAAGAATCTGGAAGCAGTGATACGTAATTTCGAAGGTTCGGCAATCAAACCGCAAGACCTTCAACTGCAGCACATTTTCTCTGATATGCCGTTGCCGGATAATAAGCAAACAGTGCCAGAGCGGCAAAAAACAGCCCCTTATGCGGCGAAAAAGAAACCAAAAAAGACAATCATTGAAAAAGCAGTCAAACCAAAAGCGCAAGACAGCATTTCTGAAAGCGGGTCGCTTACGCGCGAAGCAAGTATTCGGCAATCGGCAATTCTTGAGAAGATATTACAGCAGGGGAACTCAAAATTAAAAGATATTCAGACGATCTTGCCGAATGCCAGCGAGAGAACTATACGTTATGATCTTCAAACTCTTACTAATAGCGGACTTATAGAGCGAGTTGGCAGTAGCGGTCCGTCAACATATTACCGGATAAAGATTCGGCAAGAGCAGCCAGTTGCTGTTGCCGGTGGGAAATCTGATAGTGCAAACAGCAATGACCTGCCTTTAGACGACAGAGATTTCCGAAATGACCCAATACTGTAGGTTGCCGGATTCCGTAACCTTTCCCAGGGCGTGTCGTTCTAAATAATGCTTAGTTCGAACAAGCGCGTTCGTACGGTAAAGACCTTTTGTCCACACTGGCGCTTTCGGACTCACGCGATACCATAATAGGGACGCAAACGATTCAGAGTGAGGCTGAATCGGCTCTTCTTGTGATAACCATCACAAGAGCCACAAGCCTCGCTCCGCACAAGCGAGTTTTTTAATCAAAAATATTGATATTAAAGGTTATTTACTTGCTGTTTCCTTGGTCTCCTCATAACCAAGGGTCTTGGTCGATAGCAAGACGGATAGCTTTTGGAAAGAAACTTAGTCGAAACACAAACACAAACGAAAAGACAGATAATTCAGTAACGAAAACAAATGAGTAAACTCAACAAGAAATTCGTTTCAGCAGCGCTCACGCTGACCACCTCGGTGTGGATGTCGGGAGCGATGCTCCTTGTGCCAGTTGCTCATGCACAGTCAACGGCCGACCTTCAGGCACAGATCGCTGCGCTTCTCGCGCAAATTCAGCAGCTCCAGGCGCAATTAAATGCTTCTCAGGGCGGTACGTCATCCTACAGCTTTACCCGCGACCTCACCGTGGGCAGCAGGGGCGATGACGTGTCAGCCTTGCAGCAGATTTTGATTAGCGGGGGCTATCTGACGGCAGTTTCAGCGCCAACCGGATATTTCGGTTCGCTGACGCAAGCCGCTCTCGCGAAGTGGCAGGCGGCAAAGGGCGTTTCGCCCACAGCCGGCTACTTTGGTCCGAAGACGCGCGCGGCAATCGCTTCGGTTGGAGGCGTAACGCCTCCGCCATCAGGCGGCGGCCCAGTAGTGGCGCCCGCATCGGGCCTCTCTGTGACGCTTTCAGCATCGAATCCTGTGGCGGGCTCGATCATCTCCGGCGCGACCACCGCAGCTCGGATCCCGGTATTTGCCGTGGATCTGACCGCGGGAACTGCGAGCGGAGTGACCGTGCAGACACTGAAGTTCACGAAACAGGGTGTCCTTTCGGACACCGCCGTCTCGTCAGCATATCTGATTGAGAGCGGGAAAGTCGTCGCGCAATACAGCTCGCTTTCGAGCGGCGTGATCTCTTTCAACGGTCTGAACTTGAGCATTGCAGCTGGACAGCGAAGAACGTTCGCTCTTGCGATCGACCCCGCAGCGAATCTTTCTGCAGGGAATACGGTGAGCTTCTACATCCGATCAGCGGATGACATCACCGCGGTTGACGCGGCGAACAACACCATCACCGAAAACGGCATGTTCCCGGTATCGGGCAGCATCTTTACGGTGACCACGGTCTCGAACCCGAGCATTGCGGTCCTCACCATCTCGTCATCTTCGGTTGGCGGATCGGTCTATGCGGGAACGCAGAACGTATTGGTCTCGCAGTGGTCAACCTCCGTAGGCAACAGTCCCGTGAACCTGGCCTCGCTGAACTTCAAGGTCATCGGCTCCGCGAACAAGGGCGACATCAAAAATGTCAAGCTCTTCATAAACGGCAGTCAGGTGGGCTCGACGTTAGCGCAGGTGGGAGCGGACGGCTCCGCATACTTTGATCTTACTGGTTCTCCGGCGAGATTAAACACCGGAACGAGCAACCTCCAGGTCTACGCAGACATCATGGGTTCTCCGAGCTTTGACTTCCGGTTTGAGCTCTTGAACTCGTACGATGTGTACGCGGTTGACACGCAGTACAATGTTCCGGTCTCGGTAACCGTGACCGGCGGGAGCGGCGCCCTCGTAACCATCCTTCAGGGAACCATCACGGTTTCTTTGGCATCGGACACCCCCACGGGGAACGTTGCGAAGGGCGGTTCAGGGACTGCGCTCGGCAAGTTCACCGTGTATGCGGCAGGCGAGCCGGTCAAGGTGAAATTCCTTGACTATCGGCTGACCTTCACGGGAACTGCGGCAGATGCGAGCTCGACGATCGCGGTCATCGCGAACCAGGTGAAGAACATCACCCTGGTTGACGATGCAGGCGTGCAAGTTGGTACGACGATGAACACGCCGACCAACACCGACAGCACTGCTTGCGCGAACACAGCTGGTGTTAGCAATATGCTCTACACCAACTGTTTCGGGACAAACGCGTCGAACATCAACTACATTGTTCCGGCGAACACGACCCGCGTGCTCTCGCTCCGCGCAGACATACAGAGCACGGCAACTTTCTCGACTATCCAGGCATTGCTCTTGGGTAATTCCTTGAACTTGCAGGGACAGATCTCGAGTCAGACCGGGTCAAGCGGCGCGGTGAATGGAAGCGCGCTTACGCTCGCGGCGAACGCCTTGACGGTCGCCAAAGAATCGTCATTCGGCAACCAGACCTATGCCAAGGGCAAGCAGAACGCGAAGATCGCTTCGTTCGTCCTGCGGGCTTCTTCGGCAGAAGGCGTGAATGTTGCGAACATGACGGTCAGGTCCAACACGTCGTCCACCAACTTCCAGAACCTGAAGTTGCGGGTCGGCTCCACGCAGTACGGCATTACGCAGGGGACGCTCAGCAATGACACCGACTACACGTTCTCCGGCAACCTTACGGTTCCGGCGGGCGGTTCGATCACGGTTGATGCGTATGCAGACATCCTCTCGACCAATACCGGCGCGATGGCGGGCGTGGCCTCGTTCAAGTCGTGCACCGGAACCGGTGTCATGACGAACTCCTCGATATCGTGTGCGGCGGCAACTGGCTTCAGCATAACCAGCTTCCCGAACGGGCAGACGGTTACGGTTTCAACCGGCCCGACCTTCACGATCGCGCTCAACTCCAACACTTCGCCGACCAAGCAGCTTGTCATGGGAACGACCGGGGTGAGCCTCGCGTCCTTTGACTTCACGGATTCTGCGAACATCGAGCCGATCAAGATCACCGATCTTACGATCACCCAGAACACGGGCGCAAGCGTGAACCAGCAGTTCAGGAACTTGACCCTGTGGAATGGCGCGGCGCAGATCGCTGGTCCGATCAGCCTTTCGTCCGCAGCGCCGAGCTACTCGGCAGTCTTCTCTGGAATGGGGACCACCATCGTCGTTCCGCAGGGAGGCATTACGACCCTTACGCTTAAGGGCGACGTGCCGTCTTTTGCAGACGGCTGCGGCGGCTCCTCGACCTGTACTGGTCTTGAGAACACGACCAGCACGTTCCAGGTAGGGGCGTCGAGCACTGCCTCGACCGTTGCCTTGGGCGCGGATTCGAACGCGGCAGCCACTCATTCGAGCGGCACGCCTATTTCGAACGCCTTCACCATTCTCCGGTCGAAGCTTACGATTACCGGAGCTTCGCAGGGTTCTACGAGCGGCCGAACGCGGCAGTCGAACGACTACATCGGCAATCTGACGATGTCCGCGGCGTCAAGCTATCAGGTGACCGTGAACACGATCACCCTGAAGTTTGAAGGCCAGGCGGTCTCGAACGGCACCGCGATCAGCGTTGATCTCATTGACCCGAGCACGAACACCCGATGGGGTGGGGCTGGAGCGGCGAGCACCTGTACCACTGGTCCAGGCAACTCGTGCACAGCCAGCTTCTCGTTCTCGAGCGCGAATTCGATCGGCGCAGGGACCTCAAAGGCCCTCCGGCTCCAGGTGAACTCGTCGAACTTCTTCAACGCAGGCACGGTTAGCGACAGCGTGAGCATCACCATCAAGAACAACACAGACGTTGATTGGGGTGACGGCTCAACCACGACCGGCTTGTCTCTTGATTCGGTCGACGTGGGCACGGGAATCGTGATCTCGTCTGTGAGCTACGAGTAAGGACTCCGTCCTTCTCGCGGAACACCGCAAAACCCCCTTCCCGGGGGTTTTGTGTTTCACGGGTTTTCTTGTAGAATCTATACGCATTATGAAGCCAGAGTTTTTCCTGAAAGCGATCCGGTTCATCGCGTACGCGATCGTTGCGCTTATTCCTCTCGCGTACTGGAAATTCACGATGTATCCGTTCCAGATAACGAGGACGGTTCTTTTTCAGATCCTCGTGGAGGTAATGTTCGCGTTTTGGATCGGACTTGCGGCGTACCACGCGGAGTATCGGCCGCGGTCAACACCAATCCTTTGGGCGTTCTTCGCGCTTATCCTCGCGATGACCATTTCAGGGATATTCGGCATTGATCCGCGGCAAAGTTTCTGGTCGAACGAGGCGCGGACATTCGGGGTCGTAGCCGTTTACCACGTTTTCGCGTTTTTTTTGGTGCTCGCTTCTCTGCGGCGCGAGATCCGCTGGGAGCGGATGTTCGCTCTAAGCATGCTTACAAGCGGGGTCATTGCCGTGGTCGCGGTGATCCAGAGATTCTTCTTCCCCTATCTTGTTGCGGCCACCGACACCCTGCGGCCCGGCTCGCTCTTCGGCAACCCCACGTTTTTGGCTGGCTACCTTCTTTTCCACGTCTTTATCGGCCTCTGGCTGTTGTTTCGGGCGAACGGAGGAGAGTTCTCCAGGAAAGCATGGAGATACCTTGCTTTAGGGGTCGTATTCCTCAACCTGTTCGCAATTTTTTTAGCGCAGACCATAGGCGTCATCTTGGGGCTCGCAGCCGGCCTCGGCGTCCTGCTCCTTTTTTTCGCGTTCAAAGATGAACGCCCGAATGTCCGCAAGATCGCCATCGCGGTACTCGGCGCGGGGATATTGTTCGCGGCGGGTTTTTGGGCAACGCGCCATGCCGCGTTTTGGGAGACAATCCCCGGCCTTCGGAGGGTAAGCACGATCAGTTTTGAGTCGAATCAAGTGCAGTTCCGGCTCATCGGCTGGAAGAATGCGCTCCTTGGGTTCGGAGAAAGGCCGATTTTGGGATGGGGGTGGGAGAATTTCAACGTCCCGTTCAACGCTCGGTACGACCCCCGGCTTCTCACGACTAATTTCTCGGAGACATTTTGGGACAAGCCGCATAATACGTTTCTCGAGCATCTCGTGACCGGCGGCATCGTGGGGTTCCTGGCCTATCTCTCTCTGGTGGGTGCGGTGTTTTACGGGATATGGAGGGGCAGGTTTCCTATAAGCGAACCGCTTCCCCAGGAAGAAGGTCCTGCCGCGGGACCTCAAGCGGCCTCCATCACGCCATTTCTTTTTGCCGCCTTTATCGCATATTATCTCCAGAATCTTGTGGTGTTTGACACCATAGGCACGTATCTCATGTTCGGACTTCTTGCCGCGTTCATTTCGAGTCGTTACCCCGTACGCGAGGCTGTCCATGCGCCCGCACAGCCCCGTTCACCGAAATTCGTACCTGTCGCGATCGCGATTCCGTTCGTCCTCGCGCTCATCCCCGTGTATTACAATACGCAGATATTCCAGGCGAGCCACAAGGAATGGGAGGGGGTGAATTATTTCCTGAATAATTTTCTCGAGGCGTCGGCGCTGTCGTTCAATGCCGCGCTTGAGACCAATACCCCCTATCTCGATGACATTAGAAAAAATTATGCGGGCACCGTAAAGCAAGCGTACGGCCAAGGACTCGTATATCCAGATATCAGTGCGCTCCAGAAGCGTCTCGCGGGCGAGCTCGAGAAAGTGATCGCGCGGCACCCGCGGGATTATTTCAACTACCTCGTACTCGCCGACTTCAAAAACGTCTTCTCTGTGATCGAGCCGGAGCACCTCAAGGATACGCACGCGCTTGCGGCGCGTGCCCTCGAGCTTAGCCCGCGGCGGCAGCAGGCGTATTACGTACTGGCGAGGACAAAAATTTTGGAGGGCGACCATCAGGCGGCCCTCGAGCTTTTCAGCGAAGCAATCGCATTAAATCCCCAGGCGAGCGAACCGCACTTCTACTACGCACTGCTCGCGTATCAAGTCGCGCTCGACGCCTTAAGAGGGCAGGACGCCGCGCAGGTAGCGGCAATGACCGCGAAAGCCGACGAAGAGCTCGCGCGCGCGACAGAGCTTGGCCGGCTGCCCCAGGAGATGCAAGAGGCCATTGTCCTCGGTAATTTTATGGGAGATCTGAAGCAGGACTATGCGGCTGCGGCAGACTATTTTCGGTCGGCCATTGTCCTCGGCAAGTACAAGGGGAGTGACACCAGGGACGCGCAGCTCAAACTGGCTGTTTCTTACTACTTCAACCGCGACCCGGATGCGGCCCGCGTGACGTTTGAGGCGCTCGCAAAAGAATTGAACCTCCGCGAGTTGCGCATCTATGAGGACCTGGAGCCGATTTTGCGCCAGCTCGGGGCGCAGTACTAGGGTTTGTAGATAGTATTGACGTGCGATACAATCTGCTATAATAGAACCACAAGGCGAAAAGGTCGAAACAGAGGTTGGGTTGCGTGAGGCTTGATGCGATCCGCGCCCAACGCGAACGTATATATCATCCATGACGAAAGACCAGTTGACAGATGCAGTGATGAAGGCTGCGGGAATGGAAACAAAGGCAGCCGCACAGCGCGCCGTCGAGGCCGTGTTTGACAGCATTGTGAAGACGATGGGGCGCGGCGAGGACGTTGCCATTACCGGATTCGGCACGTTCCGGGTCGCCAAGCGCGCGGCGCGAGAGGGCCGGAACCCCAAGACCGGCGAAAAGATCCACATCGCCGCTTCCGTGAAACCAAAGTTCCGCGCCGGCAAAGCGCTGAAAGAAGCGGTCAAATAACCAGAGACAATTTCTTGCTTTCGCAACAAAACCCCGCTTGTTTGTCGTGAGCGGGGTTTTGCTTATCAGAGGGGAACGATCTGTTTTACCGATTCGCTCAGGTCAAAAAAGTTTTGATAGGTAAGAGAGAGTGCCTGCAGGGAGTTTTTTATGATTGCGAGCGACACCTCCGGATCGTCGAAGCGCCCGAGCGAGCTTCGCGCGTCTTCGTTCAGGCGCTCGGCGTCCCACACATTGCGCTCCGCATCGCTCCAGAAGTTTTTCACCTCTTCGTAGTCAGCGAGCTTCAGCGTTTGGATCGTCTGATTGACTTGGCTCAGGCGGTTCTTGGCGGCGCGGATCAGCGCTTGATTTTTCGTCCAGATAATAAAGTTCCCCGCGCGATCCGCAAGAGGAGTATAGATGCTGCGCCGCCACTCCCGCATATTTTTTGCGGTGTCTTTCGTCGCCTGAAGACCGAGGTCGTCCAATCGGGACTTCTGGAGCTCGTAGTATTCGATCGCTTGATTCAGGCGTGCCGCGAACTGATCGCGGAGCGGAGCCGCGCTCTGTTCGCTTACGGCAACCAGGTTTAGCCCGCGCAAAAGATTTTTTGCGTCTCGGATGCCGCAGTCCGTGATCGAGGAGAGAATGTTTTTCCGCAGGACGAGCTCGGCCCGCAGCGCTTCGAGAGAATTCTCTGCCGCGGTTTTCTGTACGGCCGCGAGCGCATCAAGCTGTTCGCCGAAGCGGCATTCGCTCTCCGCGGCTCTCGCGGAATATGCGCCAAGAAGGGTTATGAGGCCCGCGCAGAGTCCTATGCTAAGGGATCTTATTCGCATGGGCGAGTTATTCCCCGAGGCGCTCCAGGGTTTCGTCAATGGAGGGCTCGCTGGGGGACGAGGTCGCGGTTTTAAGGCCGAGGTTCTGCGCTTGCGCTTCTGCCTCTCGTTTGATCGCCGAGGCCTCGAGGCGGAGGGCGACCGGGATAGAGCTCGTCACGCCCTCCGAGGGGAGCGGCTCATAATAGCTTACCTGGGTAAGCTGCACCTGAATATCAATAGCTTGCGCTTCTGCCTTGAGGCTCGCGGGGTCGAGGCTTGAGATCTGAAACGGAGAAAGGAACTGCCACGCCGAGAATCCTCCAAGGGTCAGAACCAGGAGGAGGCCGGCAAGGGCGATCGCCGATCCTGATTGCAGCGCGCGGAGCGCCACCTGCCAAGAATTTTGAAACGAGAACGTCGGCAGGCCGGACGACAAAATCAAATTCCTCGATCGCTTCGTATATCCGCGATCGGCTTCGATATGCTGGAGATTTTTTAATACACTCTCGAGTTTCATGGATTTATGCGGCAAGGAGATTCTTCAGCTGTTTTATTGCGCGGTGCTGTAAGAGCTTTACCGCTCCCTCGCTTTTCCCGAGCGCCGCCGCGATCTCTCTAAGCGAGAGTTCTTCGACGAAGCGCATGATGACGATATCTTGATGCAGGGGCGAGAGCTCTTGGATGGCGCGGCGAACTTTTTGGAGTTCGATCGCCTGGTCGGTCCGCTCGGCGAGCGTATCCGGGGCATACTGCTCCGCGTCTGCCGCTTCAAGCGGCGCCGGGTTCTTTTTCGTTCGGTAATAGTCGATGATAGCGTTCCTCGCGATCCGGTATAGCCAGCTTGAGAACGGGAACCCGATGTCTTCGTAGTCGCGGATGTTCTGCCACGCGCTAAGGAAAACCTGATGGGTAAGGTCCTCGGCTTCCTCACGTTGACCGACCTTGATGATCACAAACCGGTATATCTTTGGCTGGTAGTGATCGTAAAGGAGGCCAAAAGCCGAGGCCTCACCCTTGATGGCATTCTCAATTATGGTACGTTCGCCATCTATCATGGGAAACGAATGGGGGTTGATTTCGTTACTCCCCCTATAGTTACGTACGGAATTACGTACGTAATTACGTAAATAAGCTCAGGCGACCAAAAAAGGCCTTGACCAAGCCTGGTTATATAGTAGAAGCAGGGAAGGGGTTAGTCAAAACTTCTGATTTGAGCGGGCCGCCCTCAAGGGCGAGCCTCGCTCAAACGTCTTTTTAGAGCGGGCCGCTCGCTCTTTACAGAGAGCGGGCGAGCCTCGCTCAAATTGCTTTGCAATTTGAGTGCCTCTTGAACGAGGCTCGAACTAATTTTAGCAAAATTGGAGGCACTTTACCTAGTCATTCAGGTAGTCATTCGCTCCTCGCCCGAATGACTAGGCAGAAAAGCTGAAAGCCCTATTAAACACTCGCGTTTTCTCTCCACCTCCTCGCAAAATCAAAGCCCGACTTCACTCCGCTCCTCCCTGCTGGTCGTCGCTCCGTGAAATGTCGCGGGGTCGCGTCTGGTGGCTCGGCTTTCGCTTCCGTCCTGCTATTTCTTTTTGCTCGTCGGTGGGGGGGGTGAACTGACGGAAAAAAGGAAGGACGGAAGGCGAAAGCCTCGAATGAGGGGGTCTATAAGGGTATAATGACAATATAACGCTTATATGTCAAAACCACGTCTTAAAAAATTTGAACGTGCGGAGGTCGCCGACCCCCTCAAACTCCAGCCCCGCGACATCGCCCTCCTCCGCGATGTGGGCGAGTTTCGTTTCTTGAACACGGAGCAGATTTTTGCCCTGCACCCCGGCGGCAAGAGGAATCTCTCGCGACGGCTGACCGCTCTCTTTCAGCATGGCTATCTGGATCGCCCACAAAGCCAAACTTCCGCCC
>Ga0155804_128_pt1 | contig 24959 bp, 24 predicted proteins | sample RifCSPlowO2_01_FD_107458 | JGI IMG/M metagenome (GOLD analysis project Ga0155804, IMG submission 107458) | Candidatus Liptonbacteria bacterium RIFCSPLOWO2_01_FULL_56_20 | reverse complement strand
GCGAATGCGCGAATCGCGGCGAGCTGTGGCTTCGCGAGCCGGACATGGGCGGCGGTTATGCGATGAGAGAGGTATATCCCAATCCTCCGGGCGGCGGTTCTGGCGTGGGAGGCCTTTTCAGCGACAGCTACCTTTATACGAACGGGACCATCCCTAACGCCGCGCCGGGAAGCGTGTATGCGCTCCTCCGGCTCTGGGGCCCCGGAGATCCGGACGGAAACTATACCTCTCTCGAGGTAGTTCCCGACATCGAAGTGCAAATAGGCGAGAATGCTCCGGGGAATTTCACGCTTTCCGGGCCCGCCTGCAGCGGCGGCGCGAATCCCATCGTGGGGCTGAATTGGAGCCAGTCGTCGAACGCGACGTCGTACGAGGTGTGGCGGTGCGAGTGGAGCCTGTGTTTTAACCGCGCAAATATCGCGACGATCGCGGGTACGGCGTACGTTGATACGAGTGTCGCCGCCGGCATCGACTACTATTACACGATCAGGGCAAGAAATTCCGCGGGGAGCGCGGAATCGAACCAGCGGGAAATAAGCACGGCCGCCCAGAATTGCGGAGGCCCGCCGCTTACGCACAGCGAGTGCCAGAGCAACGCGTGCGTCGTCGTGCTCGGGGCCGGAGCAGACGGATGCCAGACGGACGGCGATTGCCGGAGCGGCGGAGGAGGAACCGAGCGCGTGTACGGATACGTGTTCATTGACGCGAACCAAAGCGGCGCGCGCGATGGCGGAGAGGGAGGCCTTGCCGGACGGACCGTCTACATCCGGAGCATTCCCGGGAATAACGTGCTGAATTCGGACGTAACCGACGGCAGCGGGTTCTACGAGATGTATCAGGCGGGATCAAACGAAGAGGTGCGCATTCAGCACCCTATTCCGCCGGGCTACCAAGGAACCACTGATTGGTCGTTTATTCGGGCGATAGACCAGGTGCGCCGCGTGGATTTCGGCGTCGTCCCGGCTGCGGGCCCCGCGAGCTGTTCGTTCTCCGCAGATCCTTCGCGGGTCATTATCCCGCCCGCGCCTGCGCGCTCCGCGCTTTCGTGGGATTGTCAGAACGTGCGTTCCGGAAGCTGCAGTATAACCGGCGTGGGAGGTGTCGGCGCGAGCGGAAACGCGCAAGTTGCGCTTTCTTTCACGAGAACGTATACGCTCTCTTGCCTCGGGGACGACGGCACGCCCGTGAACCGTTCGACCACGATACGCGTCTATTCATTTGAGGGCGGCCAGTTGCGCGAGATCCTGCCCTATCTTCCCTGAGCGATCCCATTGCGGAACAATTTATGGAGCGCGGCGAACGATCGGTGGCACGGCAGCAAGGGTTTACCATGGCAGAGCTCTTGGTTGCGATCGGGCTTTTTTCCGTGGTGGTGGCGATCGCCGCTGGGGGATTCGTGAATGCCCTTCGCGCGCAGAGCCAGGCCGCGGCGCTCATCGCGGCGAACAGCAACGTGAGCCTGGCGCTTGAACAGATGGCGCGGGAGATCCGTACCGGGTTCGAGTTCTGCGCGGGAGCGCAGGTGTGCGCGCCTGCAAGCAATCCCGTGGTCAAAGACGAGCTGGTGTTCAAAAACGCGCGGAGCGAAACAGTGACGTACCGGCTGGCGAACAACGCGATCGAACGCGGGGTGGACGGCGCGAATTTTGCGAAGATCACGGGAGATAACGCGGTGATCCGTTCTCTTTCGTTCCTGCCGTTCGGCAATTTGGGGGCGGGAGTAGGCGACGCCTACCAGCCGCGGGTCACCATTTCCGTTGGGGTGAGCGCGAACGAGCGCGGGCTTGCCTCAAGCGTCACTAATCTCCAGACCACGGTGAGCGCGCGCTTGCCGCTCGACCTTTAGCCATCATGCACACACGCGGACAGGTCATGATCCTTGCGGTGCTCGCCTTGGGGGGCGCGATTTTGGGCGCGACTACGATCGCGGGCCTGCTTATGGTATACGAGGTGCGCCAGGCATCCGACTTGAACAACTCGGCCAAAGCGGTCTTTGCGGCGGATGCGGGCATCGAGTGGGGACTCTACCAATTTTTCAATCCAAGCTCGACAAACCCGCGGCCGACATTCGGCAACAACGCGACGTCGACCACGAGCTGCTACGACGCGGGCGACGCGCTCCTTCCGGACTGCCGGGATGAAGCCGTGTCCACCATCCGCGCGCGCGGCTCTGCCGGCAATGTGAGCCGTGCGTTCGAGCTTACGTTCTAATTTTGTCGTCACGGCTGGTTGGTTATACAATAATTCCGTGGACAAGCACGCGGCCAAGATTCGGATCGAGCACCTAAAGAAGACCGTTAATCACCACCGCTACCTGTACCATGTCTTGGACAAGCAGGAGATTTCTGATGCCGCGCTCGACTCCTTGAAAAAAGAGCTTGCCGAGCTCGAGCAGGAATTCCCCGATCTTATAACGCCGGACTCGCCCACGCAGCGCGTTGGCGGGAAACCGCTTGCGGCTTTCAAAAAGGTCAGGCATGAGGCGCCGATGCTTTCCTTTAACGACGCGTTCTCGCGCGAGGATATGCAGGCGTGGCAGGAGCGCCTGGAGAATTATCTGGGCAGGAAGCTGCACGCGCTCCCGTGTTATTGCGAGCTCAAAATTGACGGCCTCGCGATAGAACTGGTCTACGATGACGGCGTGCTGGTGCATGGGTCCACGCGCGGCGACGGCGCAGTGGGCGAGGACGTAACGCAGAACCTGCGCACGGTAGAAGCCATTCCTCTGCGCCTCTTGGAGCCGGAGGAAATTGAAAGAAATGTTCGCAAGTTAGGCCTATACCCTAATGGCTATACCCTAAACCCTAAGCATTTTGTCGTCCGCGGAGAAGTGTTCCTCACGAAAAAAGAATTTGCTGCCATGAACCGCGCGCAGGAGAAAAAGGGTCTCAAAGCATACGCCAATCCGCGCAATATCGCAGCTGGCTCGGTGCGCCAGCTCGACCCGCGGGTCACCGCAGCGCGCAAGCTGGACTCTTTTGAATACGACATCGTGACCGACATCGGGCAGAAGACGCACGAGGAAGAACACCTTTTGCTCAAAGCATTCGGCTTCAAGACCAACCCAAACAACAAGCTCGAGAGGGACGTGCGCGGCGTATTCGCGTTCCGCGACCATTGGGAAGACCGCCGCGAGCGGCTGCCATATGAAATTGACGGCGTCGTGACTATCGTGAACGACAACCGCGTGTATGACGAGGCGGGCGTGATCGGCAAAGCGCCGCGCGGCGCGATCGCGTACAAGTTCTCTCCCAAAGAAGCGACGACCGTGGTGGAGCGCATCAGGGTCCAAGTCGGCAGGACCGGGGCGCTCACGCCGGTCGCGGTGATGCGGCCGGTCTCGGTCGGCGGGATCACCATCACGCACGCCACGCTCCACAACGCGGACGAGATCGCGCGCCTGGGGCTGAAGATCGGCGACACGGTCGTGGTTTCCCGCGCGGGCGACGTGATCCCGCAGGTGACGAAGGTCTTACAAGACCTTCGCACGGGCAAGGAAAAAGAATTCCATATGCCGACGCACTGCCCGGTGGACGGCTCAAGGGTGGTTCGAGAGGGCGTGATCTACCGCTGTTCTGCAAAGGATTGCGGGGCCAAGCACCGCGAATCGCTGTATCACTTTGTTTCTCGCGCGGCGTTTGACATCCGGGGCTTGGGCCCGCAGATCATAGACCGCTTTCTGGACGAGGGGCTTGTCTCGGATGCCGCAGACATTTTTACCTTAGAGAGAGGGGACGTCGCGGCGCTTAAGCGGTTCGGTGAGAAGTCCGCGGAAAACATCGTGGAAGAAGTGGCGGGCAAAAAAACGATCACCCTGCCGCGCCTTATTTTTGCCCTGGGCATTCTTCATGTTGGCGAAGAAACCGCGCAGGTCCTTGCCAGAGAGATCCTTAGAGAGAAACCGCACATCAAGAGACCGGGCGAATTTCTCGCGGCGGCGCAGGGTTTTTCGCTAGAGCGTCTTCAGCGAATTCCTGACGTGGGCCCCAAAGTAGCGCAGAGCATCTATGATTGGCTGCGCGAGCCGCGCAACGCAAAGCTCGTTAAAAAGCTTGAGGAAGTCGGCGTAGAGATAGAGGTGCATCGGGCGAGCGCGAAAGAACAGAAACTTGCCGGGAAAACATTCGTGCTTACCGGAGGCCTTTCGTCCATGACGCGCGACGAAGCCAAGGAAAAGATCCGCGCCTTGGGCGGGGACATCGCCGAGTCCGTGAGCAAAAAAACTTCGTACGTGGTCGCGGGTTCGGAGCCCGGTTCAAAATACGAGACAGCGAAGCGGTTAAACATAAAAGTCTTGACCGAGCAAGAGCTTCTCAGGATGCTGTGATGATGAATAGGAGAGGAAGAGACGGAGTCCCACGCCAAACTTCGCTTTGGTGTGCGGACGAAAAAACTCGGCGTGAAAATCTTGAGCGAATCAGAACTCTCGGCCCTTTTAAAATAAGTTGAGCTGGGGTATAGTAAAAACCGTTGCGGGCGTGGTGTAGCCCGGTCTAACGCATTTCTCTGCTCGCCCCGCACCAAAATATGGGCCGGTGGTGTAGCTTGGTAGCACGTCTCCCTGTCACGGAGAAGATCACGGGTTCAAATCCCGTCCGGCCCGCAATAATAAGTTTTTTGGTGCGGGGTCATGGAGAACCTGCCTGCCGGCAGGCAGGGATCAAGGGTTCTCCGCCAAAAGCGGATCCGCCTCCGGCGGAAAATCCCGTCGCCCGCGCCAGTTTGATTAAATTCTATACTTGCTGTAGTTTCTGGGGTAGTAGTACTGACAAGGAGGGTGAATATGCGACGATTGCCTGATTTCGTGAAAGAAGTTCGGTTCTCTTACAACCTCGAGCGCTATCGTATTCCGGTAGCCGACATCAGTGAAGGAGGCAAGGAAGCGATTCTTCTGCCGGATGGGGCGCTGTTGAGTCTTGCAGGCGTCGAGGCGGAGATTGAAGATGGCGTGGCGACGCTGTATGGTCCTGATCGTGTTTCTGGGGGAAGATTGAGACCTATCCGGGTAGTCTCTGCAGTACCGGTTGCGGTGAGTCATCCCGGAACGGAATCGACCGGTCCCAGCTTCGGGTTGGCTCTTCTGCCTGACGATGACTGGTAGATTGTCGGGCGCGCAGCATCACCTACGCTGCCGCCCTCACCTAAGCTTGTGAGTTTCACGCTGATAATCTTAGGCGAGTAGTTCTTGTATCTTCTCTGTCTTCACTTAAGTTCCGGTTGGGCAGGTGCCCGTCGACAAGCTCAGGGCAAGCGACCCCGCGCGCGCTACTGCGCGAGCGTATCAATAGTTTTTTGCTGTTCCTGATTCTGCGTATTGAGCTTTTGTTGGAGGTCTTTTGATCGTTGGACCGCGTTTTCTCCTTGCTCTTGCTCGCGGGGCGTGTTCGTGCCGCCGAAATTCATGCGAAATACCGCAATGGCAAGAAGCGCGATAATGACCAGTACGATAATAACCTCAAGCATGGCAAACCCTTTTCGGTTCATTACGTTCAAGTATAGCATTCAGAGTTCGTGGGTAGAGGAAGGTTTGTTATAATAACCCTATGAAAACATCGCCGAAAATCGCAGGCCTTTTGCAGGCCACGGGGCTTGTGGCGTATGTGGTCGTATTCGCGCTCCTCGCAAACGTCGTGCGGGAGTGGGCGATCGCGCGCTCTGCAGAGCCAGAACCTGTGCTCGCAATGACCCTGTTTCTCCTCGCGTTCGTGACCTCGGCGCTCATCTGCGCCTCGATAGTTTTTGCGTATCCTGTCGCGCTTTTTTTCGACGGCAAGAAGCGTGCCGCCGTAGAGGTCGTGTTCTGGAGCGCGGCATGGCTCGTCGTGTTCGTGTTCGCCCTGGGAATTTTCAGTTTGTCCGCGTCCGCCCTGTAGCTGCGCCGCAGGCGCTATGCGGCGAGCATGAGCGCAAGGAAGATCGCCGCGAGCGCGATTTGCGCGGGAATGCCGACGAGCGGTTTGTGATCGAGGCGCGTTTTCGCGTGGATCGCATAGTGGAACCGCTGGAGGTGGCGGAGCGGCGATCTTGGAAACGCGTAGTAGAGGAATTGCATAAAATCAGGCAGGACGCTTGCGGCCGCACCCCAGAATATAACCCAGAGATATGTCGGCGCGACGAGCGCTCCTGCGGCGAGCGGGATCGCGGTGCCGACCGCGCAGTCCATACCGGTTGTAACTATGTCCCGGATAAGGTCGCGGTCAAACCGAAGGCGATAGCCGAACGGCATGCCCGCGTCCCGTTCTTTGGCGCGCAGCTGGTAGTGCCAGTGGGGAATGGCATCGAGGAGAAAGTGGCTCGTAAATGCGGCGAAGATCGCGCCCGCGGGGTTATCCCTAAGGAGCAGCCCCAGCGCGCCGCCCACGACCGCATGCGTGGCGAGGATCATTGCGGTCTATTCTATCCGAACCGCCCCATACGGCGCAACCTGCCTGTCTATTCGCTTCGCCATAGCTCTCGCCTCGGCGGAGCCAGGGTCAGCAAGGCGAGCCAGGCGGATCGCCGTTACCCACAGCACAATCCCGTGGATTTGCTATAATAAGCAGCGATGGCAAACCAACAACTCATTGATTTTATAAAGCAGCAGATGGGAGCTGGCGAGAGGAAAGAAACGGTAAAAAGCACGCTCCGCGCAAGCGGCTGGGGCGACGCAGAGGTGGACGAGGCGATGGCCGTGGTGGGAGGCACCGATACTTCGATCGCCGCGGTTTCCGAATCAGTGACGCGGGACATTTTCAAGCCGCGGATGGCGGCTTCGGCTAAGTCCGCTGGAACCCCCTCCACCTTTTCTTTGCATCGCTCTTCGAGGCGCTGGGTTCTGCCCGCGAGTTTGGGAGCGATAATCCTTGTATTGGTTCTTGGCGGCGGGTGGCTGTATAAGACGAGCGCTGACTTGAGCGGACAGGTTGCAAGGCTCTCCGGCGAGAACGCCGCGTTCACATCCCAGATCGTGCTCTTGAGCAAAGAAAACAACAGCCTGCGTATAGAAGCGGACTCGTTGCGCGCGACGAGCAGCGACCTTGAGGACCAGCTTTCGATCTTGATAGTTCCCAGCGGGACGAGCATGTCGCAGGAGTTGCCGGTCAATGTGAAAGGCACGCTCGCAGGAAGCGGGAGCGCCGGCTACACCCTCACGACGAGCAGGGGAATCGTTCTTACGATCAAGAATTATCGCGACGCCAAGGTTGCTACCGCGCTCTTGCCTCTTGTCGGGACCACTATCGGCATTACGGGCACGCACCTGCCGGGCTCAAAAAGCGTTACCGTGGCGAGCGTGAACGGAATCGCGATCCAATAGTCAGGAGCCGCGTACGATCCTCTCGTAGTATTGGCCGATGCCCAAGATGTCCGCTTCGCGGAACGGCTTTCCGATGAGCTGAAAACCCACGGGGAGCGCTCCTTCCGGCGTGGGCGCGGGGATCGCAACTGCGGGCACGCCTGCGAGGTTCGCGGGAATAGTGAAAATATCCGAGAGGTACATCGCAAGCGGATCCGCTGTTTTTTCGCCGATCTTGAACGCCGGGGTAGGCGTGACCGGCGCGAAAATCACGTCCACTTCTTTGAACGCCTCCACAAAATCGTTCCTGATGAGCGCGCGCACCTGCTGGGCTTTTGCGTAGTAGGCGTCGTAGTAGCCTGACGAGAGCACGAACGTGCCGAGGATGATGCGGCGTTTCGCTTCTGCGCCGAATCCCTTGCCGCGGCTGCGGACGTAGATATCGCGCAGATTCTTTACGTGCGGGCCGAGGTCTGGTATGCGGCTGTAGCGGATGCCGTCGAACCGCGCGAGATTCGCGCTCACTTCGGCCGGAAGGATAATGTAGTATGCTGCGACCGCATATTTGGTGTGCGGGAGAGAGACCTTTTTAAAAGATATCTTGAGGCTCTCTATCGTTTTCCTCGCCTGCTCCACGCTCCGGAGGACGTCTTCTTCGACGCCCGCTCCGAAATATTCTTCAGGGACCCCCACGACAAGTTTTCGTACGCGCTCAAAGTCGGGATGCACCAGCTCGTCGCCGTAGCCCCCGTCTGGCGGATCGGCGCTTGTCGCGTCCAAGGGGTCTTTCCCGGCGATCGCGCGGAACAGGATAGCCGCGTCTTCTACGGTCGCGGCGAACGGGCCGATCTGGTCCAGGCTGGACGCGAGGGCGATGAGCCCGGAGCGCGACACCGCGCCGTAGGTGGGTTTGAGTCCCACGACGCCGCAGAATGCCGCGGGCTCTCGGATGGAGCCGCCCGTGTCGGTGCCGAGCGCGCCCAGGGCGAGGTGCGCCGCGACCGCAGCCGCAGAGCCGCCCGAGGAGCCGCCCGGCACGCGTTCCGGGTCGTGCGGATTGCGTGTGATCTGGAACGCCGAGTTTTCGGTGGAAGAGCCCATCGCGAATTCATCAAGGTTGGTTTTCCCGAGGAATATGGCTTGCTCGGCCTTGAGTCGTGCGATCACTCCCGCGTCATAGCTTGCCGTGTAGTGCTCCAGGATCTTGGAGCCCGCGGTCGTCCGCTCGCCCTTCATAAGCAGGAGGTCTTTTATCGCAAGCGGCGCGCCCGCGAGCATGCCAAGGGGCTCGTCCTTGGCGAGCGCCACGTCGACGCGCTCCGCATCCATCGCCGCCTGCTCTTCGTGCAGCGCGAGGTATGCGCCGATCGTGCGGTCTTGCTCGCGGATGCGGCGGAAAAACGCCTGCGTGATCTCAAGCGCGGAGAATTTCTTCGCGAGAAGCCCCTCGTGGAACGTTTTGATCGTGAGTTCGTGAAGAGAGGTCATGGGCGCGGGCGCGTTCATTCAAAGACCGGCGGAACCTTGAGGAGCCGCCCGCGGGACTCCGGGAACGCATCTGTGCCTGCGCCGCGGTTCGTGTTCCTCCGTTCGTCGTCGTCGCGGAAAACGTTTCGGAGCAATGTGCCGCCGGTGAGCGGTACCACGCCCGCAGTGTCCAAGGCCTGAAGCTCTCCGAAGTAGTCGAGGATCTTTTGGAGATCATGCAAGAGCCGTTCTTCTTCGCGCGGATCAAGTTCTATGCGTGCGAGCTGGGCCAGGTGTTCGAGGGTTTTTTTGTTTATGGGCGAGGCCATATGGGGTATTTTACAACATCGGTCAGGAAGCCGCACCAGCGAGGGCCCGGCCGCCCGGCCGCCCGTAGGATGTTTACAACGCTTTTACAAGTTTTTTAAATTTACGGCCGCGGTCCGCATAGTTTTGAAACATATCAAAGCTTGCGGCGCCAGGAGAGAGAACAACGGCGGCGTAGGACGGGGCATGTGCGAGCAGTCGTGCGGTGCGGTAGGCGAGGCACACCGCCTCTTTAAGGTTGCGAGCTAATCGTACCGGCACGTCTGATTTGCGGATCGCGTGTCGGATCTTGTTTTTGTTCTCTCCGAACAGGACGACGAGTTTTACGGTTCGGCGAGCGAGCGCTTTCGCGAGCGTCCCGTAATCAAGTCCTTTGTCTTTTCCTCCTGCGATGAGCACGAGCGGTTCCGAAAATGAGCGCACTGCCCCGGCTGCGGCAGTCGGGTTGGTCGCGGCAGAGTCGTTGAAGAAGCGTACGCCTTTTACGGCGCGTACGAATTCGAGCCGATGCTCCAGGCCGCGGAAACCATCTATGGTTCTCCGGATGAGCGCGTCGTCGCAGCCAATGAAGCGAGCGATCGCCGCCGCCATGTCGTAGTTTTTCCTCGCCCCTTCGCGTCGCGAGACAACACTGATCTTTTTCGCGGGGCTCTTCCGGGCAAGGCGCCGCGCCGGTCTGTTGTTGCGGAAGTAGAATAGCGCGTCGCCCTTTTTCTGGAACCGGCCGACGTTTGCTTTGGAGTCGTAGTATTCGCGAAGCGAGCGGTGGGTGCCGTGCTCTGCGGTGAGGATGCTTTCAAGATGGTCAGGGAATACGTCGAGGATCGTCGCGAGGTGCGGCGAACTATGCAGGTCTTGAAGCTGAAAACTTGAGAGTTCGAGAACGACGTAGTCCGCGCGCCTGATATCCGGCAGGACGTCGAGCATGGGCGTGCCGATGTTCCCGGCGAGGATGGCTCGAAAACCCGCCCGCCGCAATATCTGCGCGAGGAGCGCGCTCGTCGTCCCTTTCCCTTTTGTCCCGGTTATCCCGATAAGTTTCTTCCTGTGCGGAGCCGCGAGCTCAAAGAACAGCTTTGTGGCGCTCGAGAATCGTACGCCGGCCCGCCTTGCGGCTACAAGCGTGGGGAGGCCGTACGGCACACCAGGCGAGCGGAAGACGGCGTCAAACCGCGCGATGTCTGCAAGATAGTTTTTGCCGGTTTGAGTCCGTGCGCCCCTCGGTATCGCGATGCGCTCGTTCTTATCCAGGATCCAGATTTCTGCCGTCCGGAACCGGGGCTCTTTGCGTAAGAATCGGAAAAGGGATTGTCCCTCGCGGCCAAACCCGAGGATAGCGATTTTCATTTCGCAAGCTTGGGGTGCGAGTAGATCGTTTCAATCGGCCGGTAGTGGAGGTCGTGCATGACCGGGGTCCGTTTTTTATAGCTCGTGCTTATTGCTCGTCCGCGGCTGATGGAGAAGCCGATATGCGCGTGCGCTTCGCCGTCCATGAATGTCCTGGGTCTCCAAACAATGACGCACCCGGGCTTTGGCTTCCGCGCCTTGCGCCAGCCGGACTTTTTTAAGTCGCGTACCGTGCCGGCCACCGTGGCATGCACGCCGCGCACGGGAGAAAATATTTTGAGGATTGCGCTTACGAAAAACGCGCAGCTCAAGTCGCCGTTTTTGAGGATATCAACTTTTCTTCTGCCTACGCGGGCGTATAGGTTCCGAAAGAGCGGCGAACCCACGCTCGCTCTTGCGACCGCGACGAGGTTCTCGAGCAGGAGCGGCTGCGGTTTTTCCTTCTTCATTTGCGGGGGCCGGAATCGAACCGGCTTCAGGAGCTTATGGGGCTCCCCGGAAAACCATTCCCATCCCTCCCGCGTGCGGCTTCGTGCCCCGAAGCACACTTATTATATGAAGCAACGATGAATTGTCAAAAGAAAAATTTAGTGGTACAAACGTAGTAACGTCGTAGCGTCAGGGTAGCTCAACGGCGGAGCAGGGCTTTCATAAGGCCAAGGTTGTGGGTTCGAGTCCCACCCCTGACACAAGATCATTTTGGCGAGCGATGAAAGAGATAACTATTGATCCACAAGAAGAACTGCGCTTGCGCGCCGAACTTGAGAAACGGACGGACGCCGAAGGACTGCGGCTCAAGCGGTTTTTGGAGTTGCCGGATTTGTCGAGGACCGAGAGCAGCCCGCTGGCTGAAATCGTGAAGCGTACACTTGGCACAGAGAGCTTGCGTGGCTTCGACGTGATTAAGGTCCCAGAAATAGTGCCGACCAAAGTTCTGTTCGATTTATTCAATATGCCCCCGGGGCATCCGGCCCGCAGCAGATCGGACACGTATTACGTCAATGATGATTATGTGTTGCGGACGCACGATACAGTATTTTGGTATTACTATCTGAATCAACCTCAGATTAAGGAGAGAATCAGCCGCGGCGAGAATCTTGGTGCTGTTTGCTACGGTAAAGTGTACCGCAAAGACGAGATCGACCGGAAGCACATGAACGTATTCCATCAGATTGGGGCGTTCTGCCTTGCGCCGGACGAAAAGCGGATTATCGTCCCCGAAGATTTGAAAAACGCCCTGAGCGAGATTGGCCGCAGCATCTTTGGCGAAGGAGTGGAGTTCCGTTTCTATGAACACAATTTTCCGTACACCGACCCCAGCTTCGAGATGGAGGCGAAGATTAACGGCGAATGGATAGAGATGGTCGGTTCCGGCATGGCGCGCAAGAGCGTTTTGGCCAACATGGGCCTCACGGGTTATCACGGTTGGGCATTCGGCTTCGGCATGGAACGCTTAGCCATGGCCTCCATGAATTTGCCCGACATACGTTTACTGTGGTCAAAAGACAGCCGTGTCGTGCGCCAGCTCGTGCTTGGTAAAGAATACAGAGAAGTGAGCAAGTACCCGCCCATTACCCGCGACATTTCATTTATCGTGGGCGCGGATTTCACGCCGAACAATTATTTTGATCTCATCCGCGACGTCGGCGGCGACCTCGTGGAAGAAGTTTCTCTGCTCGATAAGTATGAGGATGCGGCTAAGTTCGGCAAAGAGAAAACAAGCTACACGTATCGTATTATATACCGCAGCAACGAGCGGACGCTCACAAACGAAGAGATTACGCCAATCCAGGAAAAGCTGATCAAAGAAACGAAAGCGCAGTTCAACGCGGAAATCCGGTAAAAGGAAGGCCGCTCCGGTAAGGGAGCGGCTCTCTGGTTTTTCTCGCCGCCGCGGGCGGCTACTTCTGCGTGACGACCGTCTCGGTCCTGGCGGACGTCTTTTTATGGAACACGAGATGCGGCCTGAGGGTTTGGATCGCTCTCATGGTCGCTCTCATGCGGTCGTCCGCGGTCTGTACCGCGATTGCATGGGGAGACAACGGGGGAGACAACGGAGGCAGAGACGGCGGCTTGCTGCCTTGTTTTTCCATGGAGCCTCCTTGCGTTTGCGATGGCGATGAAGAACGGCTGTTTGCAGCATACCACGATCCTCTCGCTTCAATCAAATTCCCCTTTCATCCGAATTCCATTAGAATCTAAGCAATGAGAGGGAAGATCCCTAAAGAGGCGGCGGATGTGATGCGAGCGCTTGCCGCGGAACAACACGCGGCGTATCTCGTAGGCGGGTGCGTGCGCGACCTGCTGCTTGGCCGCGAGCCCAAGGACTGGGATGTGGCGACCGATGCGACGCCGGAAGAGGTCCAGCGCATATTTTCCCGACGCTCCGACGCAACGTCGGAGGTCGGGACCCCGACCGGAAGCGTCGGGGGCAGAACCATATACGAGAACCAATTCGGGACCGTAGGCGTAAAAACCGATTCTGACGACCCGCGCCTCAAGGTGGTTGAGGTGACCACGTTCCGGCTTGAAGGGAAATATACTGACAAGCGCCATCCGGACGAGGTCAAGTTCGCGAAGACAATCGAGGAAGACCTCTCGCGCAGGGATTTTACGATAAACGCGATCGCGATGACACAGGACAGCAAGCTTGTTGACCCTTTCCGCGGGCAGGACGATTTGCGGCAGAACATTATCCGGACCGTGGGCGACCCTGCGGCGCGGTTCAATGAGGATGCGCTACGGCTTTTGCGGGCGGTACGGCTCGCGGCCGAGCTTTCGGATTTTTCCACCAGAGGCGGGCCAGCCTCCGGCTGGCAGATCGAGGGCGCGACTCGGGATGCGGTCAAGGAGCACGCCGGTCTTTTGGAGATGATCGCGAAGGAGCGGATCCGCGACGAATTCGTGAAGATGGTAGAGACGCCGCATGCGGCGCAGGGAGTCCTTTTGCTCGAGGAGCTGGGATTGCTGCGGTACGTGCTCCCGGAGCTCCGCGAAGGGATCGGCGTGGGGCAGGACAAGCATCATATCTATGCCGTTTTCGAGCACAGCGTCCGCGCATTGGATTACGCCGCAAAAAAGAATTACTCTCTGGAGATCCGCCTCGCGTCGCTCCTGCACGACGCGGGCAAGCCGCGCACGAAAGCAGGGGAGAGCCCCAATTCCACGTTCTATAACCACGAGATGGTCGGCGCGAAAATGGCCGCGCGGGCTTTGGACCGGTTGCGGTTCCCGAGCGGCGTGATCGAAAGAACGGTCCACCTGGTGCGCTGGCACATGTTCTATTACAACGTGGGCGAAGTGAGCGCGGCGGGAGTGCGGCGGTTCCTCGCGCGCGTGGGGCCGGAGAACGTGGACGACCTTATCAAGGTGCGTGAAGCGGACCGTATCGGCTCGGGCGTGCCAAAGGCCGTACCGTACAAGCTGCGGCACCTGCTGTTTATGATAGAGAAGGTGAAGCACGACCCGATCTCGCCCAAAATGCTCAAGGTAAACGGCGAGGATGTGATGAAGATATTGGGCATTCCGCCGGGTCCGCGCGTGGGGCAGGCGCTCGACATTCTCCTTGAAGAAGTGCTGGATGACCCCAAGAAGAATACAGAAGAAAATTTGGGGCGCAGGATCCGGGAGCTGGGGAAGCTGTCAGAAAAAGAGCTTGGCAAAGCGCGCGAGAAAGCGCGCGGGAAAAAAGAAGAGTTTGAGCAAGGCATTGAAGCAGAAATGAAAAGAAAGCACTATGTGAAATAGATAGAGTTTGCCGCCCATTAGTAATGGGCGAGCCTCGCTGAGTTCAGTTCGGCGGGAGAGCGGGCTCGAGGAAGAGACGAAAAAGAGGTATTATGTGAAGTGATGTCTGTTTTCCGGAGCGAGAAAATCTGGCGGATTCTCACGAATATCTGGACCCTCGTGACCATCGCGGTGATCGTCCTTAATTTTTTCGCGAAGAACGGTTACGAGTTCCTGATCGGCCCCACCACGGTGATCTACACCGCGGTCTTGAGCTTGTACGTGACCACCAAGGAATTCGACCGCTGGTACGAGTTCCACGACGGCCGCCACCCGGGCGAATGGTTCGTGATAGGGTGGACGGCGGTGATGCTTATTCTCCTCGCGCTGTACTTCGCGCTCGGCCCGGAGTATAAACTTTCTGCAGAGTCGGTCGCTACGTATCTTGTCGTGCTCTCGGTATTCGCGCTCACGCAAAAATCGAAACAACTCCACGAACAAAAGGCGAGACAAAAGAAACCATCATGAGGGTTACGCGCTTTTTCGACAGATTAGAAGACAGGGCTAGGCGGTGGTTCAGCCACTGGCCGATCCTCTACGGCGTCGTTGGTGGCGTGGGAGTGGTGCTGTTCTGGCGCGGAGTGTGGCACACGGCAGATTTCTTTTCAGCGTTCGTGTTCACATTGGACGGGCAGCTTTCCACTACTGATTTTCCGCAGATATGGGACGGCCTGACCTCGTTCCTTATCGGGTTCGTCCTACTCCTCGCGACCGGTCTTTTTGTGTCCAATTTCATCGGGAACGAGATCATCATTTCCGGTTTGCGCGGCGAAAAAAAGCTTGCCGAGAAAACCGAGGTTGAGGTGCGGACCGAAACCGGCGCGCTCGCGGAGATCAAGGAAGAATTGAAAGGCATACGCAAACGGCTTTCCGCGATCGAGGACAAGCTTACGAAATAAACAGAGATTGGTCGCGTATTCTGAATTTAGCGCGAACCCATTTTGAGAAAAATTCCTGACCGCTCCGCTCGGGCGCGGCGGAAAGAGGGGGTTGGGGGAGGAATTCCGCCGCACCCTCGCTTCGGAAAAATTCGCGCCGACAATTGCGAAAACAGATACAAATAAAGAATAGCTGAAAAAATTTGTTTTCGCAAAGTTTGTTCTTTGATATTTTGAAAAAAAGAAAGCGCCTTGCGGGTTGATTCGTTGTTCACGAATTCCGCAAGGCGCTGGGGAGCGAGCCGCGGCTCGCATGATACTACTTTGACCAATGGAGGAGACCAACTTCGATAAGCGCCTTGTAGGCACATACGACAGCGCTCTCCTCCACGAATAGATCGGATGCCAGAACTTCCGGAAACTCACGGAGCGGAACCATGAGGGTTTCCATGATCTCGTTCGGGTTTGGCTTACGGGCATACTGCGCCCGCTCCAAATCTGTCGCGAGAAAGAGATGGGCGCGCAGGCCGTGGTCATCCGGTCCTGCACCACGGTACTTCCCGGTCTCGATCATGATGTGGCCGAGGTGCTTGAAGTTTCCGCCGCCCAAGCCCGTTTCTTTGAGATAGGTCTGCCTGGTCTTCTCGGCAATTTCATCAAGCGTTGCTTTCGGATCGACCTTCCCAATACCGCCCGGCGGAAGCTCCCAGCTGGCCTGGTTCACTCCGGGCTTCCACTGACAGAGTGTTACGACATGGAGACCGTGGTCAACCGGCGGGTAGGTGTTGGGTGGCCATTCTTCCCGTAGGTGCACGACGCCGAACACCACAGCCCAGCCGAAATGTCGGAGAATCGAAGTGTAGTCCTCGACACCGTTCCCTGTTTGGAGTTGATAGTTCAGCGTTCCTCCGAAGAACGGGATTTTCGGACCGAGCTCTGGTTCGCCAACAAGCGGCCAACCCTTGAACCGATCTTCTGCCGCGAGCTTACGAAATCTCTCTACTGCATGCATCACATCCTCCTCTCTCGATGTGCAAGTTCTCTACGACACCGTGCCGTAGAGGTATCAAGTACGAACTTGATTACGCTGACTACTGTGGCATAACCAGTGCTTGAAGTCAAGGTGCGCATGGTCCGAAACAAAAACAGAACCTCTTGCGAGACTCTGTTTAAAAATCATATGAAATTATTCCTTCAATGCTTTGCGCAAGGCGCAAAGCGAAGATGCCGAGGGGCGGAGCCCCGAGGCAACCTCTCCCAAATCCCAAAAATTTGACTTGTCTTGATTGGTCGGGGCACCCGGAATCGAACCGGGACCACACGCACCCGAAGCGTGCGTACTACCACTATACTATGCCCCGAGTATTGCTTTGGTTATCGCTATCCTACCTCAAAGAAAGACATAGGTAAATCCCTATTTGAAAAACACAGGGAGCAGTAGGATAATTAACGCGGGAACATGCTCAAAAAAGTTCTGCTCATAATTTTCGCCATAGTCGTTATTTTGGGGATGATGGGGCCGATATTCTAGCCGGCTGGAAAAAATTCCGGGAAAGAGTAATATTGCCACCGCGGGCCCGTGGTTCAGTGGTAGAACGGTGTCCCGCGTAGCGGGATTGCGATTTTCTAAAATCGCCATGCTCTTTAAGAAAATCGGGAACATTCGCACGGTGCCCCGTTCATAAACTTGTGGGCCTACATGGGCCCATAGTAAAACGGTATTACGCAGCATTCGCATTGCTGAGGTCCGGGTTCAATTCCCGGTGGGTCCACAAGTTTATGTGCGGGGTTGTGCAGGCGCCGGTTCGACTGCGTCCGTCCGGAGCTAATACAAAGGAGGATTCCGGCTAGGTCCGCCAAGGCAATAGCTCTCTTTATTTAGGGTTTATCCTGAGTATTTAGTTATCCACACGGCCTTGCGGGAAATCTGGTAAAATAAAGGAAATACAAAGGTCGATCATTCGGCAGACCAATCCTTGCATTCTGGCAGGGGTTTTGCCGAAGAACTTCATTGCTATCATTTCTTCATGCCAATTTGGACTGACGTAGTTGCCGGATCGCTGGAGAGGCTGTGGCAGGGAGTGCTTGTCTTTCTCCCCAACCTTATCGGCGCCCTCATCATCCTGTTAATCGGCTTGATCGTGGGTTCCGGCTTGGGTGCGCTCGTGGAGAAGATATTTGAAGCGATCAAGCTGGATTCGCTGCTCGGGAGAATGGGGCTCGGGCCCTATTTCGAACGAGCCGGCATGCGGCTTCGCGCTTCTCGTTTCCTCGGGCAAATAGTGAACTGGTTCCTTGTGATCGCCTTCTTGCTTGCCGCCTCGGACGTGCTGGGGCTCTTTGCGCTCTCCGCGTTCCTTAAGGACGTGCTCTTCTACATCCCGAACATCGTGGCAGCGGTCTTGATCATGCTCGCCGCGGTGGTTCTTGGGAATGTGCTCCGGAAGATCGTGCAGGCATCGGTGATGAGCGCGCGGCTCCACGCCGCGAATTTCTTGGGCACGCTCACGTGGTGGGCGGTGGTGATCTTCGGACTTCTGGCGGCGCTCGTTCAATTGAACGTTGCGGTGGCAGTTATCCAGACGCTGGTGACCGGCCTTATCGCCATGCTCGCGCTTGCGGGCGGTTTGGCGTTCGGCTTGGGAGGGAAAGATTACGCCGCGTATCTCATCGGAAAATTGCGGGACCACACGGAGAGAAGGTAATTCCGGTTCTAGCTAGAATTTGAAAGCCGCTTTGGTGAGGTCAAAGCGGTTTTCAATTTATTGCGGCCAGTTCATGCGTTTCCGGCGCGGTCTGGTGCGGGGAAACGGGCTATCCACAGCTCTCTTGACACGTTCCCTAAGGGGGCTATACTTTACCTCGTAATGACGATTTCAAAGAAAACCCAGAGACAGAGCGGCTGATGCCCCGTTTTTTCGGCGTGGGCTAGGCGGCCGCTCGCAGAGCGGTTTTTTTGTCCCGGGTGCGGCTGGACGAGCGCAGTTTGAAAAATCCAATTACTGATTTCATTGAGGAGCAATCTCTTGTGGCAAAGCAAGAGTCCTCGCGAGTGGGAGGGTGAGTAGGCGTTTTGCCGCGTACTGGAGAGAGCGCAAGCTGATCCGGTACGCTGGGCAAGTACCCCGCGCGAAAACCCCTTCCTTCAATCAATGGGGCGTGAGGGACAACGAGCGCGGCTCTTTGCTGCGCGTCCCCTGCAGCCGAAGGCCAAGGCTGCGGTGTTTGCGTGAACGTCAGCGTTGCCACAGGCCCGGACTCTTAATCCGGAAACCCGAGCAAGGCTTCGACCGGCCACGCGCGAACAATGGAGGTAGCCAATCCTCCTGCCCCACCAGTTCGAGGCGAGTGCACATTCGCTCGCCTCTTCAATGAAGTCAGTAATATATATGAGAAGCCCTGAGCCGTACTTTTCCTTTTGCGAGGTTCGTCCCGAACAAAAGGAATCTCCCGCCTCTGGCGGGATCCGCGAAAAATATGTCGCGCAAGCGCTCGTATTTTTCGGGACAATTTCTAACGGCTAGCAGGGTAGAGCCAGTGCTTCGCACTGGGCTCGAATTGTCCCGAATATTATGGATTGATTCGCGAATCGATCTCAAATTAGGGATTATTTGTGTCCAATGCGGAGCATTGGTATAAGTCAGCATTGGGATGGTTGGCATAAGGGCGAATGGTGGATGCCTAGACATCAAAAGGCGACGAAGGACGCGGCGTAGCGGCGATACGCTTCGGGGAGGTGCGTAGCAACCTGTGATCCGGAGATTTCCGAATGGGGAAACCCAATCGTGCAACCCACGATTATCCCGCAGCAATGCGGGATGCGAACCCGCTGAAGTGAAACATCTCAGTAAGCGGAGGAACAAAGAACAATCGTATATTCCCTAAGTAGCGGCGAGCGAAACGGGAAGAGCCGAAACTAAGGAATATTCTTCTCACAGAAGAATGTTCCTCAGGGTAATAAGAAAGAAACGCTCTTTTACACATCGCAAAGCTCTTCATAAAGAGCTCTGCGATTTGTGGGAGGTGGAGGAGTTACAAAATCCGAGCACATAATGAAAATTATATGCTCGGCCGAGCATAAAATTCATTTTGTGCTTTGGCTTTACTTAGCCGAACCCGTCTGGAAAGCGGGACCAAAGACGGTGATAGTCCGGTAGGCGAAAAGTAAGGGTCTTCTTAGTTTTTTCCCCGCCTCGGCGGGGGTCCCGACTGCATTGTCTGTAGCAATACGAACGGTGCGTCAGGATTCTTCAGTACTCCGAGGTCAAGCAGCTTCGGAGGAATTCGCGAGTACTATCTTGCAAGGCTAAATACTTTTGATGATCGATAGTGAACAAGTACCGTGAGGGAAAGGTGAAAAGCAGGCCGGTGAGGCCGTTGAAATAGAACCTGAAACCATTTGCCTACAAGGAACCGGGGGCCGAACGATCTGCCGCAAGGCGGGACGAGGCTGACGGTGTGCCTATTGAAGAATGAGCCAACGACTTATGGTGTGTTGCTGGTCTAAGCCCCATTGGGGCGAAGGCACAGGGAAACCGAGTCTGAATAGGGCGTGCATTCTTCAAAGATCTCCGTCCGAGCGATCGGGCGGAAGTCTTTGAGATTGCAGGCAGTACATCATAGACCCGAAGCCAGATGAGCTTGCCTTGGCCAGGGTGAAAGCCGATGAAAATCGGCTGGAGGCCCGAACTGGTAGGTTGTTCAAAACCTTCGGATGAGCTGAGGTAAGGAGTGAAAAGCTAATCGAATCTGGTAATAGCTGGTTCTCTCCGAAATAGTTTTAGGACTAGCGGCGCAAAGTAGCGCGTGGGGGTAGAGCACTGGATGATTGGTAAAGGCCGAAAGGCCGACCAATCAATCAAACTCCGAATACCGCGCGTGTAATTGCGCTAGTTAGACTGTGGGGGCTAAGCTCCATGGTCAAAAGGGAAACAGCCCAAACCATCATCTAAGGTCCCTAAATTTACGCTAAGTGTAAAAGGCAGTGTCGCGCCATTGACAGATAGGAGGTTGGCTTAGAGGTAGCCATCCTTTAAAGAGTGTGTAACAACTCACTATTCGATCGGCCCGGCGCGCCGAAAATGTACCGGGGCTCAAGCGTGATACCGACGATATGGTCCCCCACCTTCTTCTTGTGCAGGAACAATGTTTTTGATGTGGTAGTAGATACCACCGGGTCTTTGTTCGTGTATAGTAAGAAGGTGGGGGAGGTAGGAGAGCATTCGTATTCCACCGAAGCCCCAGCCGCGAGGCGGGGTGGAGGAATGCGAAGAGAGAATGTTGGCATGAGTAACCACAATCCCAATGAGAAATTGGAACCCCGAAAATCCAAGGTTTCCGAGGCACTGGCAATCAACCTCGGGTTAGGCGGTCCTAAGGCGATGGCGAAAGCCGCAGCTGATGGGTAGCCGGTCAATATTCCGGCCCGCCGGACGGTGTGCGATGGAGTGACAACGCGTAGTAGGTCAGGTGCCTTATTGGTTTGGCATCTTGGGCGTAAGGAGGCGATCCTGGCAAATCCGGGTCGAACCGCTTCAATGCGGACCCTCCAAGCGTCACGGCCAGGTACGGTTTTTACCGTGCCAAGCTGGTTGAGCACGCGTTCGAGAAAAACTTCTAAGTTTAGCTGTCCGGCTCCGTACCGGAAACCGACACAGGTGGATAGGGCGAGTAGCCCAAGGGGAACGAGTGATTCATCGTTAAGGAACTCGGCAAAAAAGCGGCCGTACCTTCGGTATAAGGCCTTCCCCCACCGCTTTTGCTCGTCACGTTTTAACAAGGAGAAAGAAGTTTGCGCAGAGCAAACTCTGCTTTCCTTCCTGGGACGTCATAAGCAAAAGTGGTGGGGGACGCAGCGAAAGTCTCCCTGGCGACTGTTTACCAAAAACACAGCTCCCTGCGAACTCGCAAGAGGATGTATAGGGGGTGACGCCTGACCGATGCGAGAAGGTTAAACTTGGCAGTGCTCTGTAGCAATATGGAGTGCCGACCGAGCGAAGCCCTCGTCAATGTCAGCGATAACTATAATCGTTCTAAGGTGAACGCGTTGCCTTAGTAAAATTCGGGTCCGCCGCCCGTAAGGGTGCGGACTCCCGGCTTCTCTGGTTTTGGAGTATAAATTGGAGCGTCGGGACTGTATGCTGGAACATCTGTTGTATCCGAGGCTACTATGGTATAATACGTCCATAGGCGTATATGCCCAGTAACAATGCATTCGGTGCAGACAATCAGCAGGAAAGACTAGAGTTGGCTTACTGGATCACTGGCTTCACAGACGGCGAAGGATGTTTCTCTATCGCGGTTATTAAGAACGCCACGACTCGTTTTGGAAAGCAGATTTTTCCGGAATTCGTGGTGACGCAAGGCGCGAAAAGCTTAGAAGCACTTGAGGAGATCAAAAAATTCTTCGGGTGCGGTAAGATTTTCGTGAATAAGCGTTACGATAACCACCATGAGCACCTTTACCGTTACTGCGTGCGATCTATTCCTGATTTACAGTATAAAATCGTCCCGTTTTTCGAGCGGTTTGCACTGCACACCTACAAACAGAATGACTTCGTCATTTTTAAGAAGGTGGTGACGATGATGTCCCGCAAGGCGCATCTTACGGAAAAGGGATGGATGAGAATTACGCAATTGATAAGCCAGATGAACAGAAAGAAAAAGCGATTCTAGTATCCTCAGAGACTATACGCCGAACCCCGCCGATGCGGGGAAGATATAGTCCGAACTGCATAGCGATATGCAGAGTTGTCCCGCCGCTGGCGGGGCAGAGTAACACATGTGAGCGCAATTCCTTTCCGGGTAAGTTCCGGAGCGCACGAAAGGCGTAACGACTGGGGAACTGTCTCAACGATGAGCTCGGTGAAAATGCGATTCCCGTGAAGACGCGGGATACCTGCAGCGGGACGAAAAGACCCCGGAAGCTTTACTGCAGCCTGGTATTGATTTCAGGATGTTCATGCGTAGCGTAGTGGTGAGGATTTGAAGTCCCGATTTCGGTCGGGATGGATCCGACAATGAAACAGCCATCTTGAACGTTTTGACGTCTAACCGGTTGGGGACCGCGCACTTTCTGGAATTATCATTGTAGAAAGTGTGCGGAAACCTGATCGAGACAGTGCTTGGTAGGCAGTTTAAATGGGGCGTTTTCCTCCTAAAGAGTAACGGAGGAGTTTATTAAGGTCGGCTTAGCCCGGATGGAAACCGGGCCAGACGTGTAAAGGCATAAGCCGGCTTGACTGCGAGACCTACAAGTCGAGCAGGTGCGAAAGCAGAACTTAGTGACCCGACTGCCCTTCATAGAAAGGCAGGAGACACCGGATAAAAGCTACTCCGGGGATAAACCCTGAAATAAGGGTTGGTTGTCCTCTCCGCCAGCAATGGCGGAGTAACAAATACGGCTTATAACGGTGAAGCGGAGACTGGTCTTTCCTGGCAACAGGTTTTAAAGTCTCCGTAATACCGTGGGAAGTCGACAGGTAATTAGGTATAGTCTAGAAGTATGAAGATTAATCGGGAGCAAGAATCGGCGCTGGTTGGAATGATTTTGGGAGATGCGTACCTCCAAAAAACAGGAGCTCACAATGCGCGGCTGCGATTGGAACATCGGGCCGAGCATCGTGAGTACCTCGTCTGGAAGACGCGGTTCATTCCCGGATTGTTCCAGGGCAAGCCGACTCTGCTCAAGAGAGTCCACCCGAAGACACACAGAACGTACTCCTACGTACGGCAACAATCAAATGCCTCGCCGTACATAGGAAAACTGCGTGAACTGTTCTATCCGGGCGGCACGAAAAAAATTCCTGAAACATTGAACCAGTGGTTAGTGTCCGACGTCGGCTTTGCGATTTGGTTCTACGACGACGGATACCATTACGTTCGCGACCGTTCCTTGTATCTATATCTTGGAACTGTTTCGCGCCGGGAAGCAATCACTGCCGGCGCTGTGCTTCAGAAACGATTTAATCTTCGGACCACTATTGCCGATAAAGGCAAGAAGGGGTTCGCGCTGTATTTTCCGGCAAGCGAGCGGGATAAGGTTCGGAACATACTCGCGACGTATCGTGTGCCGGTTATGGCATATAAAATACCTGGTTAATCTGTTTGACCCCGTAACGACTTGCTACTGTACGTAGCGGAGTTGTCCGTCTGAGACGGGCAGCTAATACGCCGTCCCCCGACCACGGTCGGGGTGAAGATATAGTCTAGTGCATTAATGCATTGAACAGGCTGGTGAAGTCCGAGAGTCCCTATCGACGACTTCGCTCGGCACCTCGATGTCGGCTCGCCCTAGCGCGGGGGTGTAGAAGCTCCCAAGCGTTTGGCTGTTCGCCAATTAAAAGGGCACGTGAGCTGGGTAAGTGTAGAACACTTCAAACATGAGCCCAGCGATCCTTCGCACGAGGCGGTAGAAATACCGAATGAAGAAGGAAAATAAATTGACTCATAACGGTGAAGTCCGAATGCTCGATTGATGATACAATTGAGTAATGGATGATACCGTGGGAAGTTTTACCTCTGTCATTGATTAGTAGTATGATTCCAAAATGTCTTGGCTAAAGACAAATTGGTTCAAACTTGCATTGGTCATTTTGGTTGGCGCGTTTGTGATAGCGTACATTTTTTATGTACGCGAGCAGGCGAGGCCAAAATCTTTTAAGGGCCAACTTTGGCAAGAAATACAAAACCGACAGTAGAGGTAGTAACCCCGTAACGACTTGTCCCGCTAAGCGGGACAGAGTGAGGCGATAGGAAGTTTATCGTTTCGCTAACACGTCAGTCCCGATACGAACGGAACGGTCGGGAAAGGTATAGTCTAATGCCGCTAGTAATAGCGGAAGAAACATTGTCAGACCGTCGTAAGACAGGTCGGTCTCTATCTGTTGCAGGCGTAAGCGCTTGAGGGGAGTTGACCCTAGTAAACAACATTGCTACTTCACGCAGTAATGCGTGATGACAATTCGGCTAATAACGGTGGAATCTTAAGGCGGGGCGGTCCGTTGATAGCCATGGTCGTTTTCAGTCCTTACGACTATGGTACAATTAACTTGAGGACCGGCTTGGTCTTAAGACAATATCGTGGGAAGTCGATCTAAAACTGACCTAGCATACATTGCTGGTTTTCTGGACGGCGATGGCAGCTTGATGATTCAGATCAAAAGAAGATCCGAATCGAAGCGCGGCACAACGCGCTTTATGCTCACCATCTGCTTCTACCAAGATTCGCGGCACGAGAAACCGCTGTTCTGGATTCGAGATAGGCTTGGCATAGGCTATATCTCGCGTCGGAACGACGGCATGACGGAATTGCGGATCAATGGATACAAGCAGGTGCAGGGCATCCTGATTAAGCTTTTGCCATTTCTGAAATTCAAGAAAAAACAAGCAGGGTATATTCTTGCTGCCGCCAAGCTGCTTCAGGCTGAGCGGAGCGAGAAAGTAGCTAGAAAAATAGTAAACGCCATCCTCTTGGTTCAGGCGGAAAACTATGTGACCCGCAAGAAAAGGACCAGAGGAGAGTTGCTAAAAGCTTTAGATTTGACCCCGTAACGACTTGTCTCCGATTTCGGTCGGAGCAGAGTCCTGCCTCGGCAGGACTAATACGCCGACACCCGCCCTCCTCGTGGAGGGGGTGAAGATATAGTCTAAGCACGTAGCGATACGTGACCAACTTGACGAGAGGACTGGGTTGAACGAACCGCTGGTCTACCGGCTTTGGTACCAACTGAACCGCCGGGTAGCTATGTTCGGACGGGATAAGTGCTGAAAGCATCTAAGCACGAAGCCCACCCCAAGATGAGGCGCAATGGTCTCGTCGGAGACTACGACGTTGATAGGCGCTCGGTGTAAGGTCCGCAAGGATTTTAGCCAAGGCGTAC
>Ga0155804_112_pt1 | contig 28941 bp, 32 predicted proteins | sample RifCSPlowO2_01_FD_107458 | JGI IMG/M metagenome (GOLD analysis project Ga0155804, IMG submission 107458) | Candidatus Liptonbacteria bacterium RIFCSPLOWO2_01_FULL_56_20 | reverse complement strand
GCAGGCTCACAGGGCCGCGGAACTGTTCGTCGAAATTCTGCGGGTGGAAGCACGGCGAGTCAGGGTCGTCTTTTGAAAAATCAGGGACAACCGGGCAGTCCGGATTTTTAGAGACGAACTCCGTGGGTACGTCAAACACAACGGTTTCCGGCGTGTATCCTTTTTCAAACGCGGTGAGATACGCGAACGGCTTCAGCGCAGAGCCCGGCTGGCGCAGGCCCAGCGTAGCAACGTCAAAGTTCCCCTCGTTCTCTATGTCGAAATAATCGCGCGAGCCGACCAGGGCAAGAAGCTCGCCCGTTTTTGCGTCTTCTGCGACCAGCGCCGCGTTCTTCCCCTGGTACAGTTTTTCGTTCCGCTCCGCGCCGGCGCGGACCACTTTTTCCGCGAGCTCCTGCAGCGTCCAATTAAGCGTCGTCTTTACGACGAGACCGCCCGTGCGCACGGAGTCCTCGCCGTATTTCTTCACGAGATAATCCTGGACCGCGATCACAAAATGCGGCGCCTTGAGCCCTGGTCCCTGCGGCTGGAACTCGAGCCTGGCTGCGAGCGCGCCATCCAGCTGTTCCTTGGTGATTTTCCCCAGCGAAGACAGTTTCTTGAGGATAAATTGCTGGCGGGCGATCAATTCTTTGGTGTGGCTTCCCCATGGCGAGTAATAGCTTGGCGCACGGGGGAGCGCGGCGAGGAGCGCGCTCTCGGCCAAGGAAAGGTCGCTCACCGATTTGTCAAAATAGGCCTTGCTCGCCGCGCCCACGCCGTAGATCGTCGGCCCATACGGGACCTCGTTCAAATAAAACCCGAGGATCTGGTCTTTAGAATAGGTCCGATCAAGGTGGATCGCGAGGATGAGCTCGCGCGCTTTCCGCAGCAGCGTCTGCTCGTCGGTGAGGAATGCTTTTTTTGCGAGTTGCTGGGTGATGGTAGACCCTCCCTGGAGCACGCGCCCCCGGCTTATGTTCACGAGGAGCGCCCGGATAATCGCGCGCCAATCGAACGCCGGCTCGGTATAAAATTCTTCATCTTCAACCGCGACGGTTGCGTCTTTGAGCGCCTGCGGAACCTCTTCAAACGGCACCACGGTGCGCTTCTGGCCTGCGGCGATCTCATAGAGCAGCACTTTTCCGTCGCGGTCATAGATTTTAGTTGACTGGCTGATGCGCCGCGTGTCGATCTGTTCAACCGAAGGGAGGTCTTTAGAGAGCACAAACACAGCCGCGGCGCCGAGGGCGAGCGCGAAGAGCGCGCCGCCGCCGGCGATTTTTATCATAGTCCTAAAAGTGAGCCCTTTGATAAGTTTTTTCATCTGTCACTTTCTGCGTTCTTTGTTTGTACGGATTCATTATGGACAGAAACAACGGGAAACAGCAAGTCCCCCACGGCGCCACAGAGAGCAAAACCGCCCTGATCCATCTAGGGGGTCAGGGCGGTTGCGTGACAAATTATTGAAGCGCGTTATTCCAAGGGTTCCTCTTCTTCCTCGTCGTCCTCTTTTTCTTCCCCGTCGCCTCCTTCGTCCGGCGGCAACCCCCCCTCGGCATCCTCTTCGTCGCTCAGGCCGCGATGGGCGAGGCGCAGCTCCTGTTCGTTCAACATGAATTATCAAATAGTGGCCGACCTTTTCTTTAATTATTCGTGAAGACGCGTGCTCATTTCTTATTCTTTTGGGAAAAGTATAGGGTACCCCCTTCTCTTGTCAAGCCCTGTTTTGTGCACGACTTGCAACAATGGCGATCCCCAGGGCGTCGCTTGCGTCGTCAATTATTTTAAGGCGCGGTTCGCAGAGAATAAGCCGCGCCATCTTCAGCACGGCTTTTTTATCCGCAAACCCGTACCCCGTAAGATTCGCCTTCACTTCGTTCGGGGCGTACTCGCGGATCTCGAGGCCGCGCTCGAGTCCGGAGAGCGCGATAACGCCGCGCGCGTGCGCCACGGCAAGCCCCGTCTTCTTGTTTTTCGCGAAATACAGCTTTTCAATGGCGAGCACGCCGGGCTTCCATTTCCGAATAAGCGCGTCGACGCCTTGTTTTGTCTCGCGGAGCGCGCCCAGATCTTCTCTGCTCTTGATCGTAAGAATTCCTGCGGCCAAGAAGTGAAGTACGCTTCCTTCCGCGCGAACAAGTCCGTAGCCGATGCGGCGGGTGCCCGGATCAATTCCCAGAATGATCATGGCCGTGCCGCGCTGGTAAAAACCTTTTGGACGTCGTCGTGTGAAAGAAGCGCGCCGACGAGCGCGCGGAGGCGGACGAGGTCTTTGGCTCCGAGCGGCTGCGGGAATTTCGCCCTCCGTTCGCCGCCCGGCTGGGCCGGCGCGAACGCCCACCGGACGCTTCCCGGTTCCGCCCATTTTCCGTGGTTGTCGCTCACGATCTTTTTTACCTCTGCGATCGTCCGGTTCTTGTTGTTGGTCGCGGCCTGGATGAGGATCGCCGCGCCGCCGGGCCCGTACGCCTCAAGAGTCAGTTCTTCTACGCTTTGCCCGGGTTCTGACGCGCGTGCAATAGCGCGGGCAATGTTTTCTGCGGGCACCATGTGCTCGCGCGCTTTCTCAATTGCCGCGCGCAGGCGCGGGTTGAATTCCGGGTTCGGCTCTCCCCGCGCAGCCGCGGCGACCGCGGCCAAGAGCTTCGCGAACACCCTCCCGCGCTTTTGGTCCGCAATTCCTTTTTGATGCTTGATGCCTGCCCAGTGCGAGTGTCCTGACATGTGCGTATTCCGTCGGTATTATACATAAAAATTCTCCCCGCAAAAACGAGTTGCGGGGAAGACGTTCGTGTCTTCCCCGCAAGATTTCAGTAGAGGGCAGCGCCGTACGTCGGCGGCCCTATGACGAGCTGGATTCCCCGCACTCCCCACGAGGAAAGCGGGAACTGGAGGTCCTGGCTCCGAACCAAAAGGAACTGTCCTGGACTCACCTCTTGAAGCCAGTCCAGCTGGACGGAGCGGATGGGCCCAAAACCAGAAAGAACTTTCCACTCCACGTAGCTGAACCCGCCTTCAGGCGCGAGGAATGCCACAACATGGCCGTTCACGCGAACCCGCGCGTGGAACAGGGACCCGTTGCCGAGCTGCATACCGGTTGTGCCATTCCACCACTTGCGCGGCAGATGCACAATCTGGTTCTGCATACTGGCTACTGGCAACGGGAGGTTGGGATTCCCTCCGTATGCAGAGCCATAGAACCACTGGCCGTCTGGTATGAGGATCCGCTCGAGTTCAAACGTGAGCGGTTGAGACGAGGGATAGCTTGGCGTAAACCGTGCTTTTCCCCATGCGAGCCCGATGTACTTTCCGAGTTCGCCTCCCGCGTCCTCGTAATAGAACGCGAGAACCGGGACTTCCTCATCAAGCCACTGCGCCCGGCGGTCGTCCACTACGACCCCGCCTGGCCCGAGCAGCCCAAGCTCCTTGTCGAACGCCACGATCTTTGCGACCGCAGCAATCCGCGCGCCATTGCGGACCACGAGATTGTACTTCTCGAGATTCACGCCGTCGGCCGACGCAAGAACTTTTGCGCCGGTGAGCTGCTCCACGGCCGGGAACTCAACCCGCGGCAGCCCGCCGAGTACGGCTTTCCCAAGCTCTTTCCAAAATCCTTGCGCGGCAAGCTGCTGCGCAGGAACAAAGGAAAGAAGCAACACGACAAAAACAGTGCGCTTCATGGTATTCCTCCTGCGGCGTTTGCCGCGGATCAGGTCAACGTCCTGGTTGTATTATATCCCTTTATATAGAGAAAGTCAAGTTCCGTCGCGCGCAGCGTCCGTTATGCGCACGGTACTGCTTGCCATCTGCGCATAGAGGGCATACACTTTTCCATATAACGATCGCGTGAGTAAAACAGCGCGCGACTCATCTCGTATGCCCCAGAACGCAACGTCCAACGAAACGCCGATCGAGAAAAAGCTCGTTCAGATCAGGCGCGAAGGCGAGGAGCGGGACACAGAACGCCGCGCGAGCCGCAGCGGTTTTCCGTACGTGAACCTGCGAAGGACGCCTGTTTCTCTTGAAGCGGTCAAGCTCGTTCCCGAGGCACAGGCCAGGGAAGCCGGAGTGGTCGCCCTGGAAATAAAGCCCGGAAAAGCTGCGCTCGCCGCGCGCGACCCGAAATCAGCCGCTACTAAAAAAATCGTCCGGGACCTCGAAGAGAAGAAATACGAAGTAAAGCTCTTTATGGCCTCGCCCTCTAGCCTCGAAGAGGCGTGGCGGTTTTATAAATTCGTTGCCGGGGAGCTCAAAGAGATCACCGGGAAAGTAGGCATCGAGCAGAAGCAGCTCGAAGAGTTTCTCGGACGCCTCAAGAGCTTTCAGGCGGTTCGCGACGCACTCCAGAAATTCGATTTTTCCAAAACATCCGTCACCGCCCTCCTCGAGATCGTCCTCGCGGGTGCCCTTGCGAACGGCGCGTCAGATATTCACTTTGAAGCCGAAGAGGAGCACGCGAAGATACGTTTTCGTCTCGACGGCATCCTGCAGGACGCGTTCGGTAATTTGCCGGCCCACAACTACGAAGGCCTCGTGTCGCGGATCAAGCTCTTATCCGGGTTGAAGATCAACATCCGCGGCGAACCGCAGGACGGGAGGTTTACCATCGACCTTCAAAAGAAAGAGATCGAGGTCCGCGTGTCGATTATTCCTTCGGAGTTCGGCGAGACCATCGTGATGAGGATCTTGGACCCCGAGACGATCCAGATCGATCTCTCGGGCCTCGGGATCCGCGAGGACGACCTCGCGATCGTCGAGCGGGAGCTCCTTAAGCCGAACGGGCTCATTTTAAACACCGGGCCAACCGGCTCCGGGAAGACCACGACCCTCTACGCGTTTCTCAGGAGGATCGTGAGCTCGGAGATAAAAATCATCACCATAGAAGACCCGATAGAATATCGGATAGAAGGGGTTGAGCAGACGCAGGTGGACCCGGACGTCGGCTACAGCTTTGCCGGCGGATTGCGGGCCATTCTGCGGCAAGACCCTGATGCGATCCTCGTGGGGGAGATACGCGATAAAGAGACCGCAGACATCGCGATGCAGGCCTCTCTCACGGGCCACCTGGTGTTCTCCACGCTTCACACGAACGACGCGATCGGGGCGGTTCCCCGCCTGATCGATCTGGGAGTGAAAGCGGCGACCGTTGGCCCGGCCCTCAGCCTCGTGATCGCCCAGCGGCTCGTGCGCAAGCTATGCCGGGAGTGCAGAAAAGCGGCTGCGGGAGAAACCGAACTCGGGCGCAAAATAGAGAACTTCATAAAAAAGCTTCCCCGCCGCGTACGGCGCGACGCGTATAAAAAGACAGCTGTTTACGCCGCGGGTGGATGCGTGAAATGCAACGGATCGGGATATAAAGGTCGACTCGGCATCTTCGAATTTCTTGTCGCCGGGCCAGAACTCGAGGCGGTCATACTGGAGGAAGCGTCCGAGGTGGCGCTGCGGCGGCTCGCCGAGAAACAGGAAATGGTCACGATGCAGGAGGACGGAATTTTGAAAGTGCTCCAAGGGGAGACGAGTTTTGACGAGGTGGAGAAGATCACGGGGCCGATATCCTGGTAACCCGGCGTGCTCTTTTAAAAATACCCGCTTCACATCTGGGGGCTATATCCCCATAACAGGGAAATAGAATATCTCTTTGTAAGAGAAGTACAAAGAGGTTAGAATTATTTTGAGGAGCGGTTTCGCCGAAACCAAACCGTCCTTAGAATCTGAAATAATTCCTGCCCCCAGGTGTGAGGCGAGTACTTCGCTATCATTTTGAATGCTAGCATAAAAACAATATTTTGTCAATATCCCGCAAAACCGTACGCCACATAACACTACATGCGACACAACCCGCCAACGACCACAACCGAAGACGTAAACATCGACCAGGCGCTCCGGCCGGCGCAATGGAGGGAGTACGTCGGGCAGGAGAAGATAAAAAAGAATTTACGGATTATCATTGAGGCGGCAAAAAAACGAAAGGAGGCGATGGACCATCTTCTTTTTTGCGGCCAAGCTGGCCTGGGCAAGACCACGCTCGCATATCTCGTGGCGAACGAACTCCGTGCGCCTGTCCGGACTACGTCCGGCCCCGCGCTCGAGAAAACCGGAGACCTCGCCGCGCTTCTCACGAACCTCGAGGCGGGCGACGTACTATTCATCGATGAGGCCCACCGCATCAACCGCATGATCGAAGAGGTGCTCTACCCCGCGATGGAATCACGGAAGCTGCACCTCATGGTGGGGAAGGGCCCTGCGGCGCGCAGCCTAAGCCTGGACCTGCCGGCGTTTACGCTCATCGCAGCGACCACGCGCGAGAACCTTCTCTCGCACCCTCTGCGGTCGCGCTTCGGTGCGACATTCCGGCTCGAATACTATAATCTCGCCGACATCCGGTCGATCCTTGTCCGTTCCGCTTCGATACTTGGAGTAGAGGTGAGCGACGGGGCGATCGACGTGCTCGCGAGAGCCGCCCGCGCCACGCCGCGGGTCGCGAATCGGCTTCTGAAGCGCGCGCGGGACTACACGCAAGTTCAGGGAGGGAATACGGTGGACGAGGGCGTGGCGCGCAAGACGCTCGAGCTCCTCGACATCGACGAAAAAGGGCTTGAACCGCAGGACAGGCGGCTTCTTGAGACGATCATCAAGAAATTCAACGGCGGGCCAGTGGGGCTGGGGACGCTCGCCGCCGCGCTTTCCGAAGACAAAGGAGTGATCGAGGACATTTATGAGCCGTATCTTATGACCCTCGGGTTCATCCAGAGGACGTCGGCGGGGAGGATGACGCTTCCTGCCGCCTACGACCACCTGCGCATAAAGCGGCCGGGCGAACTCCTCTAAGAGGAATGGTGTTCATCAACGAGTGGCTTCCGAATCCATCCGGCGCGGACATCGAAGGAGAATGGGTCGAACTTTGGAATGACGGCGTGGAAGCCGTTGGCCTTTACGGCTGGGCGCTCCAGAGCGGGAACGGCAAGGCGTTCGTCCTTGGGAGCCGCGCCATCGGCGCGGGCGATTACCTCGTGCTTCGGAGGAGCGAAACGAAGCTTACGCTCCGCAACCAGGGCGAACGCCTTGTCCTTGTGGACGCGCAAGGCAGGTTGGTCCACGAGGCGAGTTTTTTAGGGAGCGCCCCCGAAGGGAAAAGCGTGAGCCGAATGGGCGACCGGTTCATCTTCTCCGACCCTACGCCGGGAGAAGCGAATAGCGCCGCGCACACGGCGCTCCTCGCGAACGACTATCCGGCCGCCGCGCCGCTCCAGCCCGCATTCAGCTCCGGAGAATTTCTACTGCTTCTTTTCGTGTGCGCGGCCGCCCTTGCCGTTCTCGCTCTCTTCTTCATAAAACGAAATGAAAATCTATCACAGCTTTTCTTCGGAAGACACTAAGGTCCTGGGCGGGGCGCTTGCGCGAGCGCTGCTCCGGGAAAAGCGGAGGCGGGCGCATGCGACCGTGCTTGCCTTGGCCGGCGAGCTGGGGAGCGGGAAAACCACGTTCGTCCAGGGATTTTTCAGGGCGCTCGGGGTCCGCGCGCGCGCCGCGAGCCCCACGTTCATTCTCATGCGCCGGACCCCGCTTCGCGGAAAAAAATTCCGGAAAGTGTTCCATATTGACGCGTACCGAACGAAGCGTCCGGAGGACTTTGTGGCCCTCGGCATCCGGGAGGTTTTTGCCGACCCCGGGAACCTTGTGCTTATCGAGTGGGCGGATAAGATAAAAAACATCCTGCCCCCGCGCGCCATCCGCCTTTCATTTGCGCATAAAAAGGACCCCGACGAACGAAAGATCGTCATCCGCGACCATGCCTGAATCTTCTTCCGCAACACTTCTCCTCATTGACGCGAACGCCCTTGTCCATCGCGCCTTTCACGCGCTCCCGCCGCTTACGGCGCGAGACGGACGCCCCGTACAAGCCCTCTACGGGATCTCAAGCATCCTCCTCAAGATCGTCCGGGAAGACGGGCCGGAGTATGCGGTTGCATGCTTTGACCGGCCGGAGCCGACGTTCCGGAAAGAGCGGTACGCGGCATACAAGGCGCAGCGGCCGCCGACGCCGGACGCGCTCATTTCGCAGATCGTCGAGGCGCACGAGCTTTTTTCGCGCTTCGGCATACGCGTGCTTGAGAAGCCCGGGTACGAAGGAGATGACCTTATTGCGACGGTCGCCGAGCGATTCCGCAGCGAGCAGGGAGTGCGGGTCGTGATCCTGACCGGAGACCTGGATACCTTGCAGCTGGTCGAGGGCGAGAAGGTGGTGGTGCGCACGTTTCGGAAAGGAGTGAGTGACACCGTGACGTACGGCGAAGAAGCGGTCGTCGCGCGGTACGGGCTCAAGCCGTCCCAGCTTACCGATTACAAAGCCCTGATCGGCGACCCGTCTGACAACGTGAAAGGCGTCCCGGGGGTGGGGCCGAAGACCGCGGCGCAGCTCCTCGAGCAGTTCGGCTCGCTCGAGAATTTCTATGCCCGCGCCGACCAAGACCAGAAAATAAAAGAAAAGCTTGTTCCGTTCCACGAGCAAGTCCTGTTTTCAAAAAGTCTCGTGACGCTCGAGCGGAACGTGCCTATTCCCGTTGGGGCGCTTGACGGATTTAAGGTAAAGAGCGACGAAGGGCGGCTACGGCAATATTTTGGAGAACTCGGATTTGAGACCCTTATGAAGCGGCTGGACGGCTCTGGCGCGGCCCCTCGCTCAAATGGTACACGCGGCAAACAAGCGCGGCAAGGGAAAATTTTTTGATATCCGCGACAATTTGCTGTTCTCAGTCGGGTTCGTGGGGTATGATTAGAGAAAGACCGATCCGCCTTGTATATGGCTAGCGTCAAAGACCCGCAAACAGCGCCACCGATCCCTTTCTCGGCGGAGATGAGGATTTTTTGGCTCCTCCTCGTCCTCCTTCTGGGGGTTTTCGGCGTGATGCTGTCGGCTTCGTTGCCGATCACGCCGCTGCTCTTTGCGGCAGCCCTTCTTGCCCTTGCGGGCGTAAGCGCGTTCAGGGTCTCCTATGAGGCGGCGCGCAGCAAGCGAGACAGCGCGTTTCAGGGGAACGAGCTGGGGAGCATTATCCGCGGCCTCGAAGACGCGTTCGTGGCGTACGACGGGAATTTCAGGGTGCTTTTTTTTAATCCGTCTGCCGAGAAGCTGTTCGGCGTTGAGGCAAAGGCGGTGGTGGGGCACGAAATAAAACCGCAGGACGCCGAAAAGCCGGAATGGCGCCTCCTCACCCAGGTCATTTTCCCGTCTCTCGCGCCCGCAATGGCCGCTCGTTCGCCGGCGGGTCAATACCCCCAAGTCGTAGACATCTCATTTGAAGACCCCGCGCTGGAGCTTCAAGTTACGACGTCGCCCATCTCCGACGAGAAAGGGGCGCTCCTCGGGTTCATGAAGATCATACGGAACCGCACCTTAGAGCTCTCTCTCATACGGGCGCAGAGCGAGTTCATCGCGGTCGCCTCGCACCAGCTCCGCACCCCCGTGAACGAGATCAATTGGGCGATCGAATCTTTGCGGAGCGAGAAAAAAGCGCCCGCGGACGAGAACTCGAAGGCGCTTATCGAAAGCGTCGCAAACTCAAGCCGCCACCTCCTCGCGCTTATCGAGAACCTTCTGAACATTTCGAAGATCAGCGAGGGACGTTTCGGATTCCAGTTCACGAAAGTGAATCTCGTTGAGTTTCTTGAGAATGCCCTCCAGACGGTGATGCCTGACATCACGCGCGCCGGGCTCAAGCTCTATTTCGATCGTCCCAAAGGACCGGTGCCGCCGGTAGCGATCGACGCCCAAAAGATCGGAATGGTCCTCTCCAACCTTTTGGATAACGCGATCCATTACAACGTGCCGGGCGGCCAGATCACGGTCGGCGTCCAAAAGTCGGAGCGGGGGCCGTTCCTCCAGGTGAGCGTGAAAGACACAGGCATCGGCGTCCCCGAGGACCAGATGAACAAGCTCTTCACGAAATTCTTCCGGGGAAGCACCGCGATGAAGTTTAAGATCGAGGGCACCGGACTCGGACTCTACATCGCAAAGAACATCGTCCGCGCGCACGGCGGCCAGATGTGGGCGGAGTCCGAGCTCGAGCGCGGGAGCACGTTCTATTTCACCCTGCCGACCGACCCCACGCTCGTACCCATAAAGGAAGTCCCCATAGAATACTGACGTGATAATTTTTCTTTACGGCCCCGACGAATATCGGCGTTTGAAGAAGAAGCAGTTGCTCCTCGCCGAATTCAGGAAAAAGCATTCCGGCCTTGCGATCCGCGCATTTGATTGCGCGGGCGAAGGGGTGCCCGCAGCGCTCCACGATTTTCTCGGGAACCAGTCTATTTTTGATCCGGTGCGGCTCGCCGTTCTTGAGGGCGCCCTCGAGGACCCGTCAAAAGAGCTCGCGGAAGACATACGATCCATGGTCGGCCGCAGCGACACCACCCTGCTTATTTCCGAGAAAGATGCGCCCAACAAGGCGTTCCGCTTCCTCCTCAAAAAACCGGTCTTATTTCAGAAATTCGAACACCTCGAAGGCGCGCAATGGCGGACGTTCATTAAACAAGAAGCCGCGCAGAATGGCGTGGCGCTTGATGAAGCCGCGCTCGTGTTTTTCGCGCGGGTATACGCAAATGACACATGGCGCCTTGCGACCGAGCTTGCCAAGATCGGTTCGCTCGGCAAGAGCACGATCCAGAAAGCCGATCTTGTAGCGCTCGACGTGGAGTTGAGGCCGGATTTTTGGCAGTTAGTCACCGGTCTCAGGTCGTGGAATACGGAGGAGCGCCTCGCGATCTTAGAGAAGCTTTTCTCGATAGGGGAGCCCGCAGGGAAGATTTTTAATATCTTGGCCTACCAGCAGCCGGAAAAGCTCGCGACGTTCGCCGCGTATGACACCGCGATCAAATCAGGAAAACTGGATTACGAAGAAGCCCTGCTTGATTTCGCGATAAGCTGAGCGAGCCGTGATTTAAGGCGGGAGGCCTTATTTTTATTTATCACGTCCGTTTTCGCCGCTTTATCGAGCGCCTTATAGGCAAGGGAAAGCTGTTTGCTCGCTTCTTCAAGCCGGTTGTCCGCGACGAGCTTTCGGTAGAGCTTCGCCGTTTTTTTCGCGGCCTCTTTCCGTGAGAGGTTTTGTGCGCGCCGCCTCAGGTTTTGGCGGAGCGCTTTTTTCGCTGATCGGGTGATTGGCACGTGAACGAGGAGGATAACTGCTGGGAATCGGGAGTTAGTATAGCGTCTCAGAGCGGAAACGCAAGGGGGCGGGGGCGACGAGCGCACAAATCCTCTATAATGAAAGAATGATCTATAGCGTCTCCGGGCGGCTTGCGGCAAAAGGCGCGACGTTCGTAGTGGTGGAAGCGGGGGGCGTGGGTTTCAAAATCTTCACGCCCCGCCGCCTGCTTGGCGGCCTCCGTGCACCGAGCGACTCCATTAAGCTTTTCTGCTGCCTCCATATGCGCGAGGACGCCCTTGAACTCTACGGCTTCGCCGAGACCGAAGAACTCGATTTTTTTGAGATGTTAATTTCGGTGGGCGGCGTAGGCCCGAAGTCCGCGCTCGCGATCCTGGACGTCGCGGAACTGAAGAACTTAACCGCGGCGATCAAGGAGGGCAGGGCAGACCTGCTTACCCGCGCGTCTGGCATCGGCAGGAAACCCGCGGAGCGCATCATTCTCGAGTTGCGCGGCAGGGTGCAGGCGCCGCACGCCGAAGGCGCGGTCAGGGCAATGGAGTCGGACGCGGACCTCGTGGAAACCCTTACGGGATTGGGATATCGCCGCGATCAGGCGAAGCAGGCGCTTAGCCGCGTGGACGAGAAACTTACCGGGCTCGAAGAACGGTTCAAGGCGGCCCTGAAGCTCCTTGGCGGCAAAGGGAAGTAGGCAGGCATACTGCGAAGCGCAAGCATGTTGCTCCATCGGATCAAATCATCGCCTTTCGGGAAATTGTTCTACTCAATTCCCTGGGCAGGATATGCATACCATTTCACGCTCTCGTTTTTGAGCGCCCTCCGGTACGGCTTCCCCTCGCGCCGGCTGGTCACGATCGGCGTGACCGGGACCAAGGGCAAGACCACCACCTGCAACCTTATCGCGCAGATCTTTGAGGCGGCGGGGGAGAGGGTGGGCATGATCACCACGGTCAATTTTAAGATCGGCGAGCGCGAATGGGTGAACGACCTGAAACAGACCATGCCCGGGCGCTTCGCCCTCCAAAAACTTCTTCGGGAAATGGTGAGCGCGGGCTGCAAGTATGCGGTCGTTGAGACGTCGTCCGAAGGGATCCTTCAGTATAGGCACAGGTTCATTGATTACCGCGTCGCGGTGTTCACCAATCTTTCGCCCGAGCACATTGAACGGCATGGAAGTTTTGAACGCTACCGCGCCGCAAAAGTTAAGCTGTTCGAGCAGGTTGCGCGGCGGCGGGGGGTCGGCGTCTACAATCTTGATGACCCCAATGTCGGGTATTTTTTGGCGCCAAAAATGAGCGAGCAATACGGTTATGCGCTGAAAGCGCCGGCGTCAAATCCCGCGCTCCAGACCAACGCGCAATTCCGTGTTTCCGGAGTGCAGCTTGCGACAGCGAAAACAAAATTCATGTTCGACCGCGCACCGTTCGCCATGCCGCTTGTAGGCGAATTCAACGTCTACAACGCCGCTTCCGCGATCTGCGTTGCGCATTCACAAGGCATCCCAATGGGGACGATCCGCAGGGCGCTCGCGCACGCGAGGCCCACGCCCGGGCGGTTCGAAGTGGTTGATAAGGGGCAGGGTTTCACGGTGGTCGTGGACTATGCGCATGAGCCGGCGAGCCTGGACGCGGCATACAAAACGCTCAAACTGTTCCGGCCCAAAAAGATCATCGGGGTGCTGGGTGCCCAAGGCGGCGGCCGCGACAAATGGAAGCGGGCCGAGATGGGAAAGATCGCTGCCCGCTATTGCGACACCCTCATCCTCACGAACGAAGACCCGTACGACGAGAATCCGATGAACATCGTCGTTGACATAGAAAAAGGCGTTCGCGGAAGCGGCCGGGACGTAGAAGCGTTGAAGATCATTGATCGCGGAGAAGCGATCCAAAAAGCGGTTGCGCGCGCGGGGCGCGGCGATGCGGTGATCATAACCGGCAAAGGCGGAGAAGTGTGGATGTGCGTTGCGGGCGGGCGCAAAATCTCGTGGAGCGACCGGGAAGCCACAGAAGAGGCATTATCAATGCGGAGGCAGAAAATAAAGAAGGCCGCGTCAGCTCCGCAGAGCTGAACACGGCCATGACTGTGCGCGGTGCTACGATCCGCGCCGTCTCCCCGCTACAGCGAGCGCGGAGCCAAGTATAACGAGCGCAGCGCCGATCGCGCCGCCCACCACGATCGTGCCCAGAGGCATGACTTCCACTGCACGATCGCCATGGGCGACCGCGAAGTCATCGCGATCGCTCCGTCCCGCGATCGCGAGCGCGAGCACAAAGCCCAGCGCCGCGACCAAAATCCCGATTTTTCTCATTACAATCACCTCTTATTTTATGATAGCACAGAATATATTTTTTGTCAAATTAGAGGCGTCGGCTTCTTTTAGGCAGCTGTCTTTTCGGGTATAATCTGGCAGAATGAAGCTTATATTTCACGGCGGCGCAGGCATGGTTGCGGGCTCGAACTACCTCCTTGAATCAGGCGGGCACAAGGTGCTCGTTGACTGCGGCCTGCTCCAGGGGAGCCACTACGCAGAGCGCCGTAATTTCGACCCGTTCCCGTACGACCCAAAAGAAATCGAGGCGGTCTTTATCACGCACGCGCATATTGACCACATCGGCCGCCTGCCCAAGCTTGTAAAAGAAGGTTTCCGCGGCAAGATCTTTTCCACGCCGCCGACCAAGGATTTCGCCGAGTTCCTTTTGCTTGATTCCGAGCACATCCTCGCGCGCGAAGCCGAGCGGGAGCATAAGCCGCCGCTCTATACCACCTCAGACGTGCTCCAAGTGATGCGGCTATGGGAAGGCGTGGAGTATCACGCGCTAATTGCCCAGGGCCCGTTTTCCGCGGCCCTGTTTGACGCCGGCCATATACTTGGGTCGGCCGTTGTACGGATAAAAGCAGAGGGCAAGGCCGTGGCGTTCTCGGGCGACCTCGGCAATTCTCCGGCGCCCATCATCACGCCGACCGAGGGCATGCCAGAGGCCGACTACGCGCTCATCGAATCCACGTACGGCGATCGGGTGCACGAGGACGTTCCTAAACGCCAAGAACTCCTTGAAGATGCGATCGAGGACGTCGTGAGATCCAAAGGCACGCTCATCATCCCCGCGTTTGCCATGGAGCGCACGCAAGACCTCTTATTCCACCTGAACCGGCTCGTTGAAGAAGGGCGCGTGCCGCGCGTGCCGATCTTCATTGACAGCCCCTTGGCGATCAAGCTTACCGAGGTGTACAAAAAATACGAAAATTATTTCAACAATGAATCTGCGAGGCGCATCAAGTCCGGAGATGACATCCTGAATTTTCCCGGGCTGCGGCTTACGCTTACCACGGAGCAGTCGAAAGAGATCAACCGCGTGCCGCCGCCCAAGGTGATCATCGCCGGTTCGGGCATGTCTCACGGCGGGAGGATCCTGCATCACGAGCAGCTGTACCTTCCTGATCCGAAGAGCATGATCCTGTTCGTTGGGTTCCAGGCAAGGGGCTCGCTCGGCAGGCAGATCCTGGAGGGCGCGGACGCCGTGACTATTTTCGGCGAGAGGGTGCCGGTCCGGGCCAAGACGCGCGTCATCAGCGGCTATTCTGCGCACGCGGACCAGCCACGCCTCCTCGAGTGGCTCCGGGGCAGGCGGCGAACGCTTAAACGGGTATTTGTCGTACAGGGCGAGCCAGAAGCAAGCGATGCGCTCGCGCAAAAGATCCGTGACGAACTGGCGATAGAAGCAGACGTTCCCGAGGCAGGCGCCGCCGTCGTGTTATAATGAGTGAACGACGTTATGCAGAAGAAAACGCGCGACAATCCTAAAGATCCGCTCCGCGGGATGCACCAGCTGAAGTACAAGATCTGCATCTCCGGCGCCGCAGAGACCGGGCATTGCGCGCCCGATGCGCTGGAACAGGCGGAGACCCTGGGGCGGCTCATCGCGGAGAAAGGCCTTGTGCTCATTACAGGAGCCACGACTGGCGCGCCCTATTGGGCAGCAAAAGGAGCGAAAGAGGCCGGCGGCATCGTAATAGGAATCTCTCCCGCGTATTCCCGCGCCCAGCACGTAAGTACGTACCGTTTGCCGGTGGATTATCACGACCTCATTGTGTACACTGGGTTTGGATACGCGGGAAGGAACCTGCTCTTGACCCGCGCCTCGGATGCGGTCATCACCCTATGCGGCCGCATCGGGACCCTGAATGAATTCACGCAGGCGTTTGAAGACCAAAAACCCCAAGGGGTGCTTGTGGGAAGCGGCGGCACCACAGATCTCATCGAGGACGTTCTCGCGCGGGCGAATCGCGGAATGGGCAAAGTGGTGTTTGAGAAGAGCCCCGCGAAACTGCTCGAGAGGGTGGTCGCGCTCGTCGAAGCAGAGGACAGACAGCCATAGATCAGCTTTACCCCTAAAGGTCGATTCCTTTTTCAGCCTATGCCAAAAAATTCAGAGCCAAAACCTATCGGAGTCATTACGCACTACTACGGCCACCTCGGCGTCGCCATCGCAAAGTTCAGCAAGGCGGTTTCGGTGGGCGCGCGCCTGCGATTCAAGGGAGCGACCACTGATTTTGAGGAAGAGGTGAATTCGATGCAGTACGACCACAAGCCCGTGCAATCCGCGAAGAAGGGGCAGGAGGTTGGCATCAAAGTAGGGGATAAAGTGCGGGAGGGCGACGAGATCTTCGAGGCGTAATCCTCGATCGGACATGGGGAGCATCCGACCGCTCATAGGGTCCGCCGGAATGCTTTTCGCCACCACTGTGGGCGCGGGAATCTTTGCCTTGCCCTACGTCGTTTCCCGGTCCGGCTGGCTTGTCGGGCTTTTTTATTTGCTGTTCTTCGGCGCGCTCATCGCGTTCGTGCACTACCTCTATCTGCAGGTGCTCATGAAGCTGCGGGAGCCCTATCACTTGCTCGGCCTCGTGAAGATCAACTACGGCCGCATCCTGTCGTCTGTGGCATTCCTCGCCATCATGGGCGGCCTGTTCCTCACACTCACCGCGTATCTTATCCTTGCGGAGCGGTTTCTTGATCTCATCGTGCCGGGGCTGGGAGATGCGCTCGGCCTCGGGGCTTTCTGGCTGTTCGCTTCTGTGCCGATCCTACTCGGAGTCCGCCGGCTGGTCATCGGCGAGGCGCTCGGCGCGGCACTCATGATCGCGATCGTGGGTTTTGTGGTCTTCGCGACGCAGGAGCCACTCCGTATATTCGCGCTCCCTGCGGCTGATCTCAAAAACGTCCTCGTGCCGTTCGGGGTGGTGCTGTTCGCGCTTGCGGGCTGGCCCGCCATAGAGCCGATGGTGGAATATCAAAAAAAGATCGGCCCCGGCTTCCGGCCGATCCCCGCGCTCGCGTGGGGCACCGCGGCAGTCGTGCTTGTGTATGTGCTCTTCACCGTCGGCATTTTCGGCTCGGCCGCGACCATCACCGAGGATGCGGTGTCCGGACTCACGGGATGGCCGGCGTTTTCGCTTGCGCTCATCGGCGCACTGGGAATTTTTGCGATCTGGACGTCATACGTGCCGATCGGGATCGAGATCAAAAACACGCTTGTTGACGACCTGACCCTGCCCAAGCTGTTCAGTAGCGGGCTCGTGCTCTTCGGGCCGCCGCTTCTCGTGTATCTCGGCCTCAACCAATTCCTCCAGGTCGTGGGCCTCGTGGGCGGAGTGTTTTTGGCGCTCCAGTATCTTTTGATCATCCTCGTCGGCCGCGCGATGCTCTCGCTCGGCCGCGCGCAGAAATTTTTTCTTGACGTGCTCGCGGCCGCGTTCATCCTCGCCGCGGTTTACGAGATCTATTACTTTATTGTAGGATAGCCGCAAGCGCCCGTAGTTCAACCCCGACGCGAACTCCGACCGAAGCGTCGGAGTCGGTCGGGGCTCCACACTCCCGACTACCCGTCGGGACGTCGGAGCGGATAGAATACCGATGGTAGGATTCGTTTATATTTTGAAAGGTAGCGGTGGTGAGTTTTATGTGGGAAGTACCACTAATCTGGAAAGGCGCTTGAAGCAGCACGCCTATGGTCATACGCAGACTACGGTTCGGATGAAAAATCCCGAAGTTGCACTGATACAAAAATATCCTTCGCTCGGAACGGCGCGCAAAGTTGAAAGGAGGTTAAAGCGCATGAAACGAAAGGATTTTCTTGAGAAAATGATCATAGACGGGTATATTAGGATAAAGGCATAACTGCGCCCGTAGTTCAACGGACAGAATACATCCCTCCGAAGGATGAGATCGAGGTTCGATTCCCCGCGGGCGCACTAATCCACAATAAACTACTTGTATCTACGATAGTCTATGCAAAAACGAGTATTCATAATTCACGGTTGGGACGGTTATCCTGAAGAAGGAGTTTTCCCTTGGCTGAAAACAGAATTGCAAAATAAGGGTTTCCAAGTTTTCAATCCGTCAATGCCAGAACCCTTGAGACCCCGAATAGAAACCTGGGTTAAATTCCTTAAAGAGCAGGTTGTCGTTCCAGATGAAAATACTTTCTTCTTCGGGCATTCAATAGGAGCCCAAACGATTTTGCGCTATTTAGAATCTTTGCCAAATGATTCAAAAATTGGCGGAGCAGTATTTTTGGCAGGCTGGATTCATCTCACAGATGAAGCGCGTGAGACCGAAGAAGACGAAGAAATTGCTAAACCTTGGCTTGAAACGCCCTTGGATTGGGAAAAGATTAAATCTCACGCAAATAAGTTCGTCGGTATTTTTTCAGACAATGACCCGTTAGTTCCAATTTCAGATGCAAAGATTTTTGAAAATAATTTAGGAGCAAAAATTATTATTGAGCAAGGGAAAGAACATTTTAGCGGAAGTAGCGGCATTAAGGATTTGCCGTCTGCACTGGAGTCATTATTAGAAATTACAGGAGAATAGATTAAAGTGGATTAACGGCTGGTTGGAGCATTCCTTCCCAGAAACGCAATTCTTGCAGTATTCGGTTCCAATCCAGTCCCCGTAAATGCACCATCCATAATAAACTACGCATATCTACGATAAACTATGGACAAGAATATAATTTGGATAGATGAAAATGAAAATGATTTGGGCGAGGTGTCTGTTTCAAAGGCACACCAAGAAGGATTATTGCATAGAATCTCTGTCGTATATTTGACCAATAGCAAGAACCAAATTTTAATTCAAAAAAGAGACGATGGCAGACTTGACCATTCAGCAGCAGGACACGTTGATGCTGGAGAATCAGATCTTGAAGCCGTCATCAGAGAGTTGGAGGAAGAACTAGGTGTCAGGGGTGTTGAGTTAACAAAAGTTGGATACTGCAGTTCAAAAGAAAACGGAGGTAAAATCAGGCACAAATTTGGAGTTTTCCAATGCGAAACAAACCCTGGCAAGTTAAACCAAGAAGAAGTTAAAGAAGTATTTTGGGCTAACCCCGATGAGGTGTGGAGCGATATGAAAGGAGATAACGATGACAAAAAATACTGCGGCGGGTTCAAATCAACGCTTGAGTTGTTCTTGCGAGAGTTTCAAAATCTCTCAAATAAGATATAATTCGGTTCCAATCCAGTCCCTTTAAGGGCGCCCACACAAAACCCCCGCATATGCGGGGGTTTTGTTTTGTGCCGCGGGGCAGAATCGAACTGCCTTCAGACGCTCTTCAGGCGCCTGCTTTACCATTAAGCTACCGCGGCCTCTGCGTCTATATATTATCTACTATATCTTCTCTACTTTTTCAATTTGAGCGCGATCCGCTTCTCCTCCAGCTTTATTGATTCTATGGTGAACGCGTAGGTCTCGCCCACCGTAAGCTGTTGCTTCATCTCTTCCACGCTCCCGAATTCCGAGACGTGGATCATGCCCTGGAAACCCCCCTCAAGGTCAATGGTCGCGCCGAACGGATTGAACTTGTATACCTTGCCCGAAACGTCCTGGGCGGCCTTATATTTCTCCTCGATATTTTCCCACGGATTGGGCTTTAAGGCCTTAAGAGAGAGGAATACCCTGCCCTCGCGGATATCAATGATCTTCACTTTGACCGGCTCGTTCAGCTTCATCACCTCTTTGGGGTTCTCAATGAGGCGGTGGTCTATCTCCGAGATGTGGACCAGCCCCTCGATCTGCGGGTTGTCCACGAAGCGGATGAAGATGCCGAAATCCGCGAGACCGGACACCAGTCCGTCGACCACCTGGCCGACCTCGTAGCGGCTGAGAAGCTCTTTTACGTTCGTAGCGAGGATCTCCCGCTCCGAGACAATGAGCTTGTTGTTCCGCGGGTTCACGTTGATGACTTTTACGCTCACCTCTTCGCCGACGAACTTTTTGAGCTCGTCAATGCTTTTTTGCCGGTCGCCTTCGGTGAGCTTGGAATAGTGTTCGTTCGAAAGCTGGGAGAGAGGCAGGAACGCTTTGAGGTCCAGTATGTTCCCGGTGAGCCCCCCGCTGTTCGAGCCCAGGACCTTCATCTTGATGATCTCGCCGTTGTCCGCGAGCTCCTGCACCTGCTGCCAGAGCCGTTGTTTGCCGGCCTCGGCGAGCGAAAGCTCGGTGTAGCCGCGCTCGCCGTCCAGGTCAATGACTTTTGCCGGCAGGTGGGCGCCGACCGCGAGGTCTCTCAGCATGTCTTTTGCGTTCAGGAACTCCGCGCCATACACGAGCCCCGTGCCGAACTTCCCCAAATCGAAGAACGCCTCACGAGAGGTCTTTTTGAGCAAGGCGACATCCGTCACGTCGCCTTCGCGGAGGCGGTTCCCCGGCAGTTCCTGCTTCAAGATCTGCGCGAGCGCCAAATTCGTTTTATTATTCGGGCTCTCCATAGAGTTGGGATTATAGGAGAAGCGATGGAGAATTGCAACTGCGGCGGAGCGCGATTTTTAGAGATGACAAAACCCGAATTTTCTGCTAAACTATAGAGGCAATGGTGATCCAATACTTCGGCGAGGGCGGCTTGCGCGTGCAGAGCGGCGACGTATCGCTTCTTCTTAACCCCGCGAACAACCGCCTCAAGGCCGACGTGGTGCTGAAGACGCTCACGCTTACGAATGTCGCGCCGCCGTCCGACAGCGAGATCGTATTCCCCGGCGAGTACGAGACCAAGGGGATTGAGATCCAGGGATGGCAGGTCGCCGCCGAGTCGAACGAGAAATTTACGAAGACCGTGTACGCGGTCAACTGGGAAAACATCCGCTTCGTGTTCCTCGGACACATCTCGAAGCCGCCAGAAAAAGATCTCTTGGAGGAGATCGGCGAGCCGGACGTGCTCGTGCTCCCCACGGGAGACAGCCACTTCCTCTCTCCGGCTGACGGCGCAAAACTCGTGAAACAGCTGGGGCCCGCCATGGTCATCCCCGCGTTCTATAAGAGCGCAAGCGAGCTCGTGAAAGCGCTTGGCGGGAAAGCAGAAGAGGAAGAAAAAGCGGTTTTCAAAAAAAAGGACCTTATAGCAGGCAAGCGCCGCGTCGTGGTGCTCACTCCTAAGGGCTGATGAGAGATCGTAAGGGCTTTTTACAAAGAATTCAGGAGTCTTCGGACGGCACGAAGAGAAAATGGGTGATCGCGGGGAGCGTAGCCGCGATCGCAGTCGTGCTGTTGTTGTGGATCCAGTATGTGAGCGTCTTGATCCGGCCGCAAGAAGCGGCTTCTCAAGTCGCGGGAGACGGCCGCGGGTTCTCGTTCCTCACGACGCTTCGCGCCGGCGCAGCGCTCATCTACGAATCCGTTGCGGACGCAGTCCCGAGGTTTTTCGAGGTCTTTAACCGGCAGAAAGATTATATTATTCGTCCGTCTCCTTAACCCTCCATGGCAAACGCAAAGATAAAAAAGCAGGAGATCACCTCTGAACTGCAGGAATCGTATCTTGACTACGCGATGTCCGTGATCGTCGCCCGAGCCCTCCCGGACATCCGGGACGGCCTCAAGCCCGTGCACCGCAGAGTGCTCTGGGCAATGTGGGAGAGCGGCAATACCGCAAGCGCAAAATTCAAAAAAGCCGCGAACGTGGTCGGGCTTACCATGGGGCGTTATCACCCGCACGGCGACGTGGCGATCTACGATACGCTCGTGAGAATGGCGCAGGACTTTTCCCTGCGGTATCCGCTCGTGCAGGGGCAGGGCAATTTCGGATCGATCGACGGCGACTCGCCCGCGGCCATGCGCTACACCGAGGCGCGCCTCGCAAAAATTTCCGAGGAGCTCTTGGACGACATTGAAAAAGAAACCGTTGATTGGCAGCCGAACTACGACGCGACGCTCGAGGAGCCGAAGGTGCTTCCCGCAAAGCTGCCGAACCTGATCTTGAATGGGAGCCTCGGCATCGCGGTGGGAATGGCGACGTCTATCCCGCCACACAACCTCAAAGAAGTGGTCGCTGCGATCCTGCACCTCGCGGACCATCCCGACGCGGCGAACGACGACCTTGCGGAATTCGTGAAAGGGCCGGATTTCCCGACCGGAGGCATTATTTTCGACCAAAAAGCCATCCGCGAGGCCTATGCCTCTGGCCACGGGGCGATCCTCTGCCGCGCCAAGGCCGAGGTAGAAGAGCGGAAAAACCGCCAGTTCGACATTGTCGTGACAGAGATCCCTTACCAGGTGAACAAAGCCGAGCTCATTACGCATATCGCCGAGCTCGTTCAGGGAAAGAGATTGGAGGGCATTCGGGACATTCGCGACGAGTCGGATCGAGAAGGATTGCGCGTCGTGATCGAGCTCAAATCAGACGTTCCGCCGCAGAAGATGCTGAATCAGCTGTATCGGCACACAGACCTGCAGAAGAACTTCAATTTGAACATGATCGCGCTCGTGAACGGCATAGAGCCACGGCTCCTGTCATTGAAAGACATCCTCCAGGCCTACCTTGATTCGCGGAGAATGGTGGTGCGGCGCAGGACAGAGTTTGATCTCAAGAAAGCCCGCGAGCGCGCGCACATCCTCGAGGGGCTGGTCGCGGCGCTCGCCGCGATCGACCGCGTGATCGCGACCATCAAGAAATCCAAGAACCGCGAGGACGCGCACGCGAACCTCATGCGTCAATTCAAACTCACCGCGATCCAGGCGACCGCGATCCTCGAGATGCGGCTTCAGGCCCTGGCCGCGCTCGAGCGCATGAGGGTAGAGGAGGAGCTCAAGGAAAAGCTCGCGTTCATAAAAGAGTGCGAGGCGGTCTTAAAGAGCCCGGCGAAGATCGTGCGGATCATCAAGGACGAGGTCGCGGGGCTCTCCGGGCGCTACGGCGACGCGCGGCGGACGCAAGTGGTGCCGACCGGTGTGGGCGAGTTCAAGGAAGAGGACCTGGTTCCGCAGGAAGAAGCGGTCATCACGCTCTCTGCGGGAGGATACGTCAAGCGCCTGCCGCCGAACACGTTCCACAGTCAGCGCAGAGGCGGGAAGGGCCTCATCGCTTCGGAAGTGGCCGAAGAGGACTTCCTCACCCACTTCATGAGCGTGAACACGCACGACAACATGCTATTTTTCACGAACCGCGGCCGCGTGTTCCAGATCAAGGCGTATGAGATCCCGCAGGCGAGCCGCACGTCAAAAGGGAAGGCCATCCATGGATTTTTGGAATTGTCCCCGGACGAGCACGTGAGCGCGATCGTGAGCTACCGCGATGCGGCGCGAGGCAAAGAAAAGGGCGGGCATCTCCTCATGGCGACCAAAAACGGCATCGTAAAGAAGACGCCGCTCCAGGATTTTCAAAATATCCGCCGCACAGGCATCATCGCGATCGCCCTTAAAAAAGGCGACGCCCTGATCGGAGCGCATCTTTCCTCCGGCGCCGACCAGGTGATGCTCACGACCGCCCGCGGACAATCTATCCGTTTCAAAGAAGCGCAGGTTCGCAGCATGGGGCGGAATGCGGCGGGAATCAAGGGAATGCGGCTCAAGGGCGGCGATTATGTCGCGGGATTTGATATAATCAGGCATAAGGAAGGAGGAAAAGCCGAGCGCGTGCTCGTGGTCATGGCGAACGGATTCGCGAAACAGACGCTCCTTAAGGAATACAAAGCGCAGAACCGCGGCGGGTCGGGGATTCGCGTCGCGAACATCACCGAAAAAACCGGCCGCCTTATTTCCTCGCAGATCGTGAGCGAGGAAACCGAGATCCTCGCGCTCTCCGCAAAAGGGCAAGTGATTCGCACAAAGCTCGAGAGCGTGCGGTTGACCGGCCGGGCGGCGCAGGGAGTGAGGATCATGAACCTCAAATCAGGAGACCATCTTGTCGGAGTCGTGGCGATATGATCCTTCACCTTTACGGGACGGGCCCTGTCCGAAGCCGAACTTCTTGATATGCAACTATGGTACACTCGTGGAAAGGTGAAGTAATGCAAACGCGGGACCGCGAGCGCTTCGCAATCCCGCAAAGGTGAGGGATGAAGCTGACCACAAAGCAGATAGCGATCATCATTGCGGGCGTCGTCATCGTGGGGACGCTTGTGGTGCTCATCGTGTTCCGCCCCGGGGCTTCGCCGTCTCCGCCGGCATACAAGCTTGTTGTATGGGGCATTGACGACCGAACGGCTTTTGAAGCGGGCCTTGCGAAATACCGGGCGCAGTACCCGCAGATCGAGGTTGCGTACAAAAAGATCGACGCCGAAAACTACCGCGCCGAGCTGTTGAACGCCCTCGCAGCCGGCACTGGCCCTGATGTGTTCATGATCCACAACCGCGCGCTTCCCAAACAGGCCTTGACGCTCATGCCTGCCTCCGCCGAGCAAATGAACGTGGGGAGGTTCAGAGAGCTGTTCCCGACAGTCGCAGAACAGGATTTTATCGCCGGCCCGTCGGTGTATGCGCTCCCTTTGTATCTTGATACGCTCTCCCTGCTGTATAACCGCGACCTATTCGACCGGGCAGGCATTGTCGCGCCGCCCGCGACCTGGGCGGAATTCCAGACCGCTGCGTCGCGGCTGCGCTCGCTTGACGCGAACGGCCAGCTGCAGAGAGCCGGAGCCGCGATCGGCGGCACCGCAAAGACCGTCCACGCCGCCGCCGACCTTCTCCAGCTCCTCATGCTCCAGCAGGGGACAAAGATGCTCGACGGCCAATATGCCTCTGCGGCTTTCTCTTCGGAGAAAGGACTCGCCGCGCTCAATTTTTACGTGCAGTTCGCGAACAACGCCTCTCCGTTTTATACATGGAACGAGAATCAGAAATACGACCTTGACGCATTCGCGGCAGGGGAAGTGGCGATGGTGTTCGGCTACCGCGCAGACCTCGCCGCGATAAAGCGCAAGAACCCGTTCCTGAACGTCGCCGTGGCGCCGATGCCGCAGGTAAGGAGCGACGAGCGCGTGGATTGGGCGGACTATTGGGGGCTCGTGGTATCAAGGGTGAGCAAGGTTACGACCGGCGCGTGGGAGTTCGCGCGGCATTTCACAGCCGACACAGAATATGCGAAACTGTATGCGGATGCGGCTGGCCGCACGCCCGCTCTCCGTTCGCTCCTCGGCGCGCAGATCGAGAACGCGGATACCGGCGTGTTCGCCCGTGCGGCCTTGACCGCGCGCTCGTGGTATCAGGTGGACGAAGAGAAAATACGCGGGATATTCAATTCGCTGATAGAGGCCGCGTTGCGCAATCCGTCCAATTCGTTCACGGCCCTGCGGAGCGCAAGCGACCAGGTGACCCAGCTCATGCAGAGCGCGCGAAATAACTGACGGGACTTATGAAATCGATCACAGCCATCGTTGCAGTATTCGCCCTATTCGCGTTCGGCGCGCAGATGGCTTCGGCGCAAAGCGTTTCCATTCCGTATTGGGGGGCTAATCCGCCGATCCTGTCGTGCACAGGGAACTATGACCCCCAAAACCCTCCACAAGCAGGGCCGACGCGGCCGTGCACGAGCTTATGCGACCTTATTTTTACGGCTCGGAACGTTGTGTATTTCGCCATCACGCTCACGCTTTTTGCGATCGCGCCGGCCATGTTCCTCTGGGGAGGGTTTTTGATGGTGGTCTCAGGCGGGTCAGCCGAGCGGTTCGGGAAAGGGAGAAAAGTGCTTGTGAACACCGCGATCGGGGTCGCGCTCGCGCTTGGCGCGTTTGTGATCGTTGCCACCTTGCTCTGGGCAGCCGGCGCACGGCTGGGGGTTGGGGGCGTGGGGTGGCCAGATATCCAATGTCCTATACAATAATCATATGGACTACCGCGTAGGATATGTAAGTTTGTTCGTTTCCTTCGCGCTTATGGGGTATGTTGCGCTTAGCGCGGCGAGCGCGCTTGCGCAAGGCACGACAGTGACCCCGGGCATCCCTGGAAGCCAGTCGCAGACCTCGCCAGTCGGACTCATCGTGAACTTTTACGAGTTCGCGCTCATGGTCGGAGGTCTTTTGGCGTTCGGCGGCGTGGTGTACGGCGCGGTCAAGTACACGCTGGCCGCGGGCAATCCTTCGGGACAGACCGACGCGCGCGACCAGATCACGCAAGCCCTGATCGGGCTCCTGCTTCTTGTGAGCATCTACATCATCCTGAATTTCGTAAATCCCGACCTCACCCATCTCCGGTTGCCCACATTACAGAGGATCGCTGCGCCCGTTGAGGGAGGGACGCCGACTGGCGGAGGCGCCCTGATCCCCGGGGTGCAGCTTCCCCATGAAAACGCGATGGAGCAGCTGCAGAGTGCGGGTATAACGATCGCGTCCGGCATTAATCTTGCCGGCGTACGGCAAGCAACTATAAACGAGGCGATACAACTGCGCGCGCAATGCAACTGCAACGTTACCGTTAATTCAGCTACGGGAGGCGTGCACGAGACAGGAAGGTACAGCCACGCGAACGGCTATAAAATCGACTTGGACGACACGAGCGCGCTCAATGCCTATATCTTGAACCCCAATAATTTTCGACGGATCGGCGTGCGGACAGAGAGAGACGGTACGCGGGTGCCGCTGTACCAGCGGCCGAGCGGCGGCGCGATTTACGCGCAAGAGTCAACCCATTGGGACGTGACCGTAGGACCGCGATGATGAAAACTATGCTAATGAGAATTTTTCTGTTCGGATTGAGCAGCCCGGGGTTTTTAGGAGTCGTTCACGCCCAAACCGGAGGTGGCAACGGAACGGGGGGCGGAGGGCCGACAGGCGGGGGGCCGGGGATAGGAAGCGCAATCAATCTTATAAACCCGCTCGCGTGCGGTAACGCGGTTTGCGTGGTGGAAGCGATTCTCGCGGCCGCATTCTGGATCTCTGTCCCCATCGTCTCTATTATGGTGCTCTGGGGCGGGTTTCAGATCGCGATCGCGGCAGGCGACCCCGAGAAATTCAGCACCGGCAGGAAAACCATTATCTATGCCGCGGTCGGCTTTTTAGTCATCCTTCTTGCGCAAGGCGCGGTCTCTATTATCCGGTCAATTTTGGGCGCGTGAGGTTTTGCATTGAACCCTCACGCGTTTTATGCTATTATTCAGTCAATCTGGAAAGGTCGAAAATATCCGTATGCAATGAAAAAGCACTTATTGAGATTTGCAGTCCTTAGCGCAGCGAGCCCATCGTTCAGTATCCCGCTTATTGCACTCGCTCAGGCTCCTCCTCCTCTACCCACATCGCCCGCGAACAGCGTGGTGGGCGTGATGGATATTCTGTGCAGGTTTGTAGGGTGGTTCTTCGCGTTCCTGATCGTTATCGCGGTTATCTTCGTGCTTGTCGCGGCCTGGAAATACCTTACTGCCGCAGGCGATCCGGAAAAAGTGAGCTCGGCGAACCGATCGCTCATCTATGCCGCGATTGCGGTGCTGGTCGCCCTTATCGCACGAGGCATTCCTGCTATTGTCTCGAGTTTTGCAGGAGGCGGCATCGCCAACTTCGGATGTCCATAGCCGATTACTTAGAGATTTAAAGGAAAAGCCCCGCTCAGCGGGGCTTTTCCTTTTTGAGGAAGTGGTGGCAATAGGGCCGCAAACAAAAAACCTCCGTCTGCGCGTGCGCAGACGGAGGTCTGTGATGTCCTCTTTTCAGATTTCAGAGGCGTCCCACTAGCGTTTCTTCTCGGAAACGCCGATTGTTACAAGCGTGGGACCTGTCTCATACGACCTGAGGAAGAACTTGTTGCCGGCGATGTTATCGCCGACACCCATGACGCGTTCGCCGATCTTCCCGTCCTTGAACGCGCGTATAGCCCCTCCTCGGGAGACGTGGAACGTTTCTCCGCCGGGCTCCCCAGTGTTTCCATCGGCGAGGATGAGGAGTACTTCTCGGGTCGGATCCACCTGAAACCAGTTTGGATACGCCGGGAGTTTCACCTCTTTCCACTCCGCGTCGTCCACATAGCCCGACCAGTATGCATTCTCTGGGGGCGTACGCGCTCCGAAGATCGCTACACCTGTCGTAACGGCCGTCGTGCCTGCCGCGCGAGCTCGTACCTCTGCCTTTTCTCTTCCGCCAAGGAAGAAGATGGCGATGAGCACGAGTGTTGCGAGGCCGGCAAAACGACGGAGCGTCACGGTCGGTCCGAGCCGGACAGGCCTCAGGACGATCCAGGTAAGCACCGTGAGTACGAGGAGCGGTACCAGCGGCCGGTCGTTTGCGAGCGGCGTGACCGCGAGGAGCGCCCCGAGCGCAAGCTCAAGCACGATGATCCCGACGACCAGAGCGAGGATCCTTCTTCCCCACCCGAAGGCCAGGACGACCGCGATGATGAGCGGGTCAAAAACCCCGATCAGCACCCCGAGGAATGCGAGGAGAGGCAGGAATGCCAGGATTGGCACTACTGTGATCGCCCAGGCATGCGGCAAAAGTGCCGCAAACAGCATCACGAAGGGCGAGCCCACGAGGACGATGATCGCCCAACGTACCCACCAATTCCCCGTTTCCCAGAGGTCAACGAGGAGATTCCATACTTGTCTCATGACTGACCTCCTCGTTCTTGTTCGGCGTCTTGCTCGAAATGCCACGGGTCGTCGTCTTGTTCCGGCGGGGGCGCCGTCACATCCGCATCGCGAGCGCCGCTTCGCGTGATTTCCAGATTGAGCTGTCGTTGCCGTCGCTTGCTCCGGTGGATCCACCGCTGGCTCGTGCGGAAGTCACGTACCGCGTTGTTCACCGATGCGTCAGCGATCTCGAGCATGCTGTAGAGCTTTGCGCGCAGCTCGCTCCAGTTGATGGACTCTCCTGGCTCGGCCCTCTTGGGTTGCGCCTCCTCGTACGTTTTCTTGATCTCTTCAAGGATAGCGCGCCGAAGGACGAATTCCTTGAGGATTTTGTCCTTCTCCGCATCGAGGTCTTCGAACTTCGTTTCCTTGAGGCGTTTGCCCACTTCAACAACGAACTGATCCATCCAGTCGCGCGCAACCTTCCCGCTCTTCGGGGAGCTCTCGCCTCCGACGAAGAAGTCGCCGAGGTCAGTGAGCTTCTCGACCACGGCGCCCGCGATCGGCGAGAGGTTGTCCGCCTTTCCCTCGGCCCATCCCTTGATCACGCCGATGATCCTCTCGGCGAATACCGAGCGGAGCGGGCTGTCCTCGGGGATTGCGCCGCGGATACGATCCGCAAGCTTCTTCAGCTCCGGGTCCGCGGCGCTGAACAGCATATTCCAGAAACCGCGAGACCGCTTCTTATCTGTGTCCGCCATGACCACCTCCCTACCCACTTAACGGAACGCGATGTTGCGATTATGGTCCGTTTCAATATATAGTTGCCAAAGGATGGCTCGAGCTATCCCGAATACATCCAACTGGGGAAAAGTATAGCATAAAATATATATAAAGTCAATACCATTCGCCTTTGCCTGGTATTGGGTCTCGGGCATACCGAGCGGATCATGCCCCTGTGGTGGAATTGGCAGACACGTACGGCTTAGGACCGTATCCCGAAAGGGTTGGAGGTTCGAGTCCTCCCAGGG